>ENA-UOTX01001556-UOTX01001556.1-compost-metagenome-genome-assembly--contig:-NODE-1556-length-16166-cov-9.496488_pt1 | contig 16166 bp, 11 predicted proteins | sample MGYA00238143_ERZ746982 | MGnify/ENA primary metagenome ERZ746982 (study PRJEB28758, sample SAMN06268862) | compost metagenome | isolation source: single cell | place: USA: California, Emeryville, Joint... | reverse complement strand
CTCAGACAATTTGGATCTCGACAAGGAATGCATCTATTTTCAGAGCTGCTTGCATAGAATCCTCCATATTGAGGACATGTTGTGTTGCAGTTTCCGAGATCAGGACGATAGTATGTCCTGGATGTGCAGTAATTGCAATTGTCTCGGGCTTCAATACATCCTCTATAACAAAAGGAAGCACAAGAACCACAGGTTTGATCATTGAAATTTAAAAATTCACTTGCATAAGTGCATGTGAACGAGCAAGTGTTAGATGATACAATTCGGTAACCATCAGTGCAATTAGAGCAATAACTTGCGGTATAGAAGGTGCATTCATCACATGTTGCATCACATTCTTCGCATCTGCCTCCAGAATAAAATTGGTGAGCTTTGCAGTAGTCTCCGGCTTGAGATGGGAGTATGCTGCTGCATAATATTGTTATACCAATCAACATTGGCAGAACCTTGAAAGAAGTAGATGAAGATAGCATTTTATATTCAGATTCTCAAGTTTAACTGGAATTTTAATTATTGTATAATTTTTCGATGCAAGCGCTTAAATATAAACAGTAACTCAACAAAAAATAATTATGCTATCCTCTGGCTCGCTTGCGACTTAAGAGATTTCTTTGAGAAATTAATTCGAATTCTAATGAGTCCATCTCTTGAGGATTAATATCTACTCTCTTGTTGTTCTCTTAGGGCAACACCTCTCTCTTTTTTGAATGCTATCGATTGATACTGGATTTTAAATTTTCTCAATTAACTCAAGAAGTAAAAACTTTCTTCTGATGAGAACGATGCCAATTTATCGAGGGCTAAAAAAATATTATTAGAGGAAAACGCTCATATGAAGGAAAGGAAGGAAAAATCTTCGAAAGTCTCTGTGTTTGCATGAAGAGAAGTTAGCGATCAAATTTCAAATAAAGAGCTTTGAGATTTAATCCGAATGTCATACTTCATATTATTTATATGAGAAGTGACGTAGAAAAAAATGATAGAGATTTCTATGATATTTGTGCGTAGTATAATACATGGCATAGATTCAAGTTGTCATTAACTATATTTGGGGCAAAATCCATTAGCGTTTACGTGTGTCTGGGCAATAATTGATAAAAGGAGCTTGACTTGGGTGGTAAGAAACAAAACACATTGTATTGTCTGACAAACTTAGTTTGTTAAAGAGAAACAAGTCAGGGTTGATTTTTCACCCTCAACATCACAGTCTATAGCTGCTCTCAAATTTCTGATAACATTGAATTCTTTCATTCTCATTTTCAGACAACAAGCCTACGAATATAAAATACAATGTTTTGAGAGTTTGTTTTGTTCAACCTTCATTACTCTCTCTTCTTGTTGGTTTTTTTATTATTTTGGTTTTTCCTGTGTTTGAGCATGAATTTATGAAATAATGATGCCAGGAATCTTACTGATCGAATCTATCCTGCAACAGGGCTTAATGAACTTTAATATATATAATGTGGATCAAGATGAGACATTTCTTTATCTATCCAAATGCAAAGTTACGATTAATTCAACGACAGTTAACAAATTCATTCTTAATTGCTTGGATAGTAAAAGTTGCTATCTCTATCTTTTTGGTCTGTTGGGTAGAATATCTGTTGAGCCGAGTATCCTCCTGGCTGTTGGAATGCTGGATATGCTGATGCCGCGTCGTTGTTCATTTGTGCGTAGGCTACAGCGGAAGCACTAGACTCATCAAGTTGAGCTGCAGCTGCTTGCCTTTTCTTCTTAGCTTGAGCAACTATCACACTTACAATGATCAAGATGACCATCACTCCTCCAACCAAGAGTGCAATCATCCAGCCAGAACCCGAAGAAGGCGGAGTATAAGGATCAGGGGTAGGAGTAGGTGACTTAGATGTTTTAAGCAAACATGTGGGGTATCTGGTGTAATAGGTAGTATTCAAATAGTACCCATTATCACAAGCAGTGCAATTAGTATTCTCCGAGACACAATGGCGGCAACCAGTCTTACATGCGTAGCAATATTTGCCATACGAGAGGTAGTATCCAGGCTCACAAATTTCACAGGTAGTGGATGAGTTATATTGTCTGCAGTTTGAGATGGTGGACATACAATCACCTCTGTCATCTTTCACATAACCTTCTTGACATCTAGCGCAAAATCTGGAACCACATTCTCTGCAATTGATTTGAGAGCAAGAGCAAGTACCAGAAGCAGTCATGCTCCATCCAAATTCGCATTGAGTACAAACACCAGACTCTGTGCAAAACTTGCAGCCTGTGGGACACTTCCTCGAGCAACGACCTGTTGTACTGTTAAGATTCCAAAATGACTTGCATTCTATGCAGTCTCCATTGGAACTGCATCTCAGACAATTTGGATCTCGACAAGGAATGCATCTATTTTCAGAGCTGCTTGCATAGAATCCTCCATATTGAGGACACGTACTGCTGCAGTTTCCGAGATCAGGCCGATAGTATTCTCCAGAATAGCAGAGATTGCAATTGTCTCGAGCTTCAATACATCCTCTAGTACACCAGGAAGCACATGAACCACAGGTTTGATCATTGAAATTCAAAAATTGGCTTGTAGAAGGACATGTGAACGAGCAACTGTTAGATGATGAATTTCGGTAACCATCAGTGCAATTAGAGCAATAACTTGGGGTATAGTAGGTGCATTCATCACATGTTGCATCACATTCTTCACATCTGCTTCCAGAATAATACTGATGAGCTTTGCAGTAGGCTCCAGCTTGGGAAAGGAGTATGCTGCTGCATAATATTGTTAAACCAATCAACATTGGCAGAACCTTGAAAGAAGTAGGTGAAGAAAACATTTCTATTCAGCTTCACAACTTTAAATGGAATTTATTATTATTTGAAAAATTTTGGATACAAGCGCTTAAAGATAAGCAGTAACTGAAAAAGATAATTTTGGTATTCTCAATAAGGATTGAAATTTAAGAGATTTCTTTTAGAAATTAATGAGAATTCTAATGAGTGCATCTCTTGAACATTGGTATCTACTCTCTTGTTGTTTCTAAAGAGCAGGACCTTTGTTTTATACTCTAGAGATTGGTTTTGGATTTTTACAATTTTCTGAATAAACTCAGCAAGTAAAAATGTTTGCCGAAAGTATTGAGTTGATTGTCTTATTTTCGGACACCAAACCCATGAAAATAGTTTTCAATTTTTCAAAAAAAAAAGAGAACGAAAACAAAGAAAGCATAATGAGATTGAAGAACCAAAAATCTCTGTCCGAAAGTGAATTTTAGTTCATGAAATAAAGGTGTCAGAAGCCTTAGTGAGGTTTATTATGTGATTTAGAAGTGCAGGTGAGAGACATCTCGTTATCTTTCCAAATCCGAAGTTCGAATTAATTAAACTAACAAATAACAAAAATAGCCTGAATTGCCAAGACAGTAATTTGTCGATCTCTAAAACATCTCCATGATAGTATATTTGCTAATGAGAGTATCCTTCTGTGCATACATAACACCCAAAGCTCATCTAGGTTGATCGCAACTACTTAACTTTCTTCTTAGCTTGAGCAATCATCACATGATAATGGCCAAGCGGATTATAGCTCTTCAGTTGATAGTACGATCATTCATACAGCATCCGAGGACTTACTCGGAGTTGAGTTGGCGTCGGTGTAGGAGGCTTATTTTGTCTTACATGTCGAGATGTCAGAGCAAACAGTAGCAATTTTCGCTTGGAGTGCTAAATATCACATTTTATGGCACAAAAGCGACATAGCGACAGCCAACGGTATATTGACAGCGATAGACGCTGCAATTGTGATTTCAGGCAGTATGATTGAGTTTGATGAAGGAAGAAAAAGAAAACAGCACTTTTTCTCTTCAAGTTCTCGAGTTTATTAAGAATTTAATCGTACGATATCATAAAATTTTCATAGCAGTTATTTTCAACAACAGCAGAAAAAGATAAGGATGCCACTTTCTTTTAGCTTGCAGCTGAAGGTTCTCTTTAGAAGTACGTACGAATTCGAATCATGTAAGTCCTGGAGATCGAAATCGGTTACTTTGCTATGGATGAAACGCAAAACCTTTTTTGGGTATATTACATCTTAATTTTTTCGTGAGTTTAATCAGCAAATAAAATTTGAATGCTCTGAAAGAGTGCGACTTATTGCGAAGAAGAGCAAATTAGGAGAGAAGAATTAATAAAAGGTAGGATTTCGTCAATATTTCTTATCCACAACAGAAAAAAAATTGAAATACTTTCGAATTGCAGTACGCCTCCATTTAGATATATAAGTGTACTCAGCAACTCAAAAAGCTTACTGGCTACTAATTATTAATGTGCTTTTAGCTGATACACTGGATCTAGTAAAATTTTTCGTGTGATCGAACTGTTTCCATAGCAATTTACTTGAATTAAATGAAATTTCTCTCACTTTCGAAGTTAATTGTGAAAAAAGTGTAAAATTATACAGTTACTTATTAGAGAAGAAAGTGCAAAATTTTTGATTTAATATAGATTAGGGAGATAAATGAAAAATGCCAACGTAGAGAAGCAGCTTAGATGGACTATTTGGATAGCAAAATGATTTTAATCTCGCTTCTGACAAGCGAATCCGGATTAATTTGGTCAATTTAATCCTTGGTTAGACATTAGATTTAGGAACAGAAGCATTAGTGCTTAGCTTGATATGTCTTTTTTTTAATTTATGTCTTCTTTTGTTTTTTTTTCGCTTATTCTTGTGCTATGGATAGAGGTAAGGGTGCTTTTTACTCATTTCAGTAATCCTTTTTTTTATCTAGTCTTAAAGTAGTTACATTGAGATCTAATAGTTACATTTTTCACTCGTAACAGAGGAATATTAGATTACTTAATTGCTTTTGAAGAGTCAACGGAACCAGGACCCGATTCGAAATTGTCGAGAGAGTTCGAAATCCATAACTCTCCTGTTAGAATTTTCCCTCTTTAAAAGATTGCTAATACAATCAGAACACTTTACTTGCTGAGTCCCTAATATAAATTTAACATATTGAATTTATATATCGTATTTCTGATAAGTTAAATGATGAAGCCTCGTTTCGAGTTCCAATATCATAATTCGCTCGTTTCTTCCATGATTCATGTATTAGGCATACTGTTCAACCCCACTTCAATGAAAAGCATAAAAAAACTATGTAAGACCATCATTCAAATAATTGAGATCATATTGGCATTTAACATTTGCAACTATGAAGTTGTAATAAAAATTTTAATATCAAGATATTCACTTCATCGTCAACTAAATGTTTTCCACTTCTCACCAAAAAGGCTTGACATTCCTCATACTCATGCTTGGTTTATGCAACAGTTTCTTCTCTGTTCAAGCCGGAGCCTTCTGCAATGTTCATCAGTATTATTGGGGAGGAAATTGTGAAGAATGCGATGCAACATGTGATGAATGCACAAGTTATCGTCCAGGATACTGCACCATTGCACTGACGGCTACCGAAATTCATCATCTACCAGTTGCTCGTTCACATGTCCTTATACAAATCAATTTTTAAATTTCAGAACTCAGAGCTGTGAATCTTGTGCTTCCTCGTGTACTAAAGGATGTATTGAAGCTCGAGACAATTGCAATTTCTGCTATTCTGGAGAATACTATCGGCCTGACCTTGGTACTTGCAATAGTACTTGTCCACAATATGGAGGATTCTATGCAAGCAGTACAGAAAACAGATGCATTCCTTGTCGAGATCCAAATTGTTTGAGATGCAAAAGCAATGGAGACTGTGAAGAATGCAAGTCATTTTATAATCTCAACACGACGACAGGTCGTTGCTCATGGAAATGTCCTAGAGGCTGTAAAACCTGTAGTCAGTGGGGTACATGTACCCTGTGCGAATCTGGATGGTCATTATCTGGTGGTTCTTGCTACTGTAGTCAGGCTAACTGCAGACAGTGTGGCACTTCAACTTGTAACAGATGCGAAGAAGGATATGTGAAAGATACTGATGGTATTTGCAGGGCCAAGATTTCAAATTGTAGGCAATATAGCTCAATTACCACTTGCGAAGTGTGTGAACCTGGATACTATCTTAATTATGGCTATTGCTCTCAGTGTGCTACTGGTTGCCGCCATTGTCTCCCAACTAGGTATTATGAGTGCACGGCTTGCGAAAATGGATACTATATGAGCACAACCTATAACTCCTACCCAACCTGCTTGGTAAAAACATTTCAGCCCACTCCTCAACCTAAATCTTCGAATGCCGGTTTGATCATTGGTCTCACAGTTGGTGGAGTCTTCTGCTTGATAATTCTCGGAGTAATTATTGCTCAAGTTAACAAGAAAAAGAAATTGAATGAAGCTTCTGTGGCTGCTGACGCGACTGGTGCACTTGGAGCGAATTATATACAGCATAATGATGTGCCAAACAATTCCGATGTTGTGTATTATCCGCCAGAAAATCATCCTCAACGAAACTTTTACCAAGTGAATTAGCAAGAACCTCCGGATTTAATTGATTGAACATACAATTATTGACATGTGTGTAAAGCTTCAATGTTCTTCACTTATTTCATGTATTTAGTTGAAAAATATTACATATTTGGAAATATTAAGTGATGACTTGTTGCTTCGGTTATCATATCATTTAATGCATATAAATCAGATTCATAATGATTCATTCTTATTTCATTCTCAGGCACTGGGATCTTCTAATACAGCCAAAACGAGAAAATATCAAACAGAAAATTCTTGAATACATTGAAACTATGAAAAAGTTTAAAATAAATACTTTAGTCTTCTTACGTCATTTTAGTCATAATAAACCCATGCATGCGAAACATTGGCGCAATTTTACACGCTCCTGAAGGCGCTCAGTGAGCTTTTTTTTAAGATTTCATATTATAGAGCAGAACAAAGGAGTTATTAGTTTTCTTAATTACTTTTACAGAGTCAACGGAACCGGGACCTGATTCGAAATTGTTTAAAGAGCTAGGCATCCATAACTCTCAAACAGAATTTCAGCTATTTCTCCCATATTAAGAATGCTTTTACATCAGAAAACTTTACTTGCTAAGTTAAATAATAAGGCCCTGTCCTGAGTCCCAAAAAGCTTCTCTGATTTAAGTATGAGGCAACCCTACTCAAATGAACAGAGGAAAAAAAGCTAATCATAAGTAATCACCCAATAATTGAGATCAAAATTGGTATTTATCGAAGTCATCGTATTAAATTTTTATTTGAAAGTTATCCACTCCATATTTTCAACTATGATGTCCTCTATTCTTCATCAAAAAGGCTTGTCTTCTCTCATGCTTGCAGTAGTTCTCTGCAGCATCATTCTTTCTGTTCAAGCTGGAGCATACTGTAACGCTCATCAGTATTATACAAGAGGCAGATGTGAAGAATGTGATGCAACATGTGATGAATGCACCTACTATACTCCAAGTTATTGCTCTAATTGCACTGATGGTTACCGAAATTCATCATCTACCAGTTGCTCGTTCACATGTCCTTCTACAAGCCAATTTTTAAATTTCAATACTCAAAGCTGTGATTCATGTGCTTCCTGGTGTACTAGAGGATGTATTGAAGCCCGAGACAATTGCAATCCCTGCTATTCTGGACAATACTATCGACCTGACCTAGGCACTTGCAATAGCACTTGCCCTCAATACGGAGGATTCTATGCAAGCAGCTCAGAGAAGAGATGCATTCCTTGTCGAGATAAAAACTGCCTTAGATGCAGTTCAAATGGCGACTGCGTAGAATGCAAATCGTTTTGGAATCTAAACACTACAACTGGTCGTTGTTCTTGGAGATGTCCTAAAGGTTGCAGATTCTGCACCGAGTATGGTGTTTGTACCCAATGCGAATCTGGATGGAGCAAGACTAATGGCTCTTGCTCGTGCAGTCAGACTAACTGCAGAGAATGTGGCACTTTAACTTGTAGCAGATGCGAAGAAGGATATGTGAAAGATGCTAACGGGACTTGCAAGGGCACGATAGCAAACTGTAGACAATACAACTCGTCTACCACTTGCGAAATCTGCGAGCCTGGATACTATCTTTATTATGGCAGTTGTTATCGGTGCTCAGCTGGTTGTCGCCATTGTACCAAAAGCAGTTATAATTGTACGGCTTGCGAAAATGGCTACTATTTAAATACAACTTATGATATTTACCCAACATGCTTGTTAAAATCAAAACAGCCTCCCACTCCTACTCCCACCCCTGGCCCGAGGTCTTCAAAGGCGGGTTTGATCTTTGGTCTCACATTTGGCGGAGCCATCCTTTTCTTCTGCATACTGGCAATAATAAGCGCTCAACTCAAAAAGAAAAAAGAAACTGAATGAAGCCGTTGCTGCAGCTGACGCGACTGGTGCACTAGGAGCGGATTATACGCAGTATAATGACATGTCAAATTGTTCTGATGTTATATCCTATTACCCACCTGAAAACCACCCTCAACGAAACTTCTACCTTGGTGATCATCATTACCATCAGCAGGGTAACAAGCACCATTATCCCGGAATTTATTGATTGAGATTACAAGCATGAAGATCCATTGATCTAAACTTAGTACATGTCTGTATTTAGTCGAAGAAAATTATGCTATTATGATTGTTGCTTCTCTGTAATCATTAAAGCACACTAAAACTGTCCACAACCAAACAATTCTCATTGAAATCGTATCTAAGGCATCATCACACACGTTCTCAACAGTTGAGAAAGGTTTTCTGCTCTATCATCAATAGCATTCTACCAAACACTACTGTCTCTAATTTCGATCACGGTCTATCACTTATCGGAGAGTCTCATATTTAGAAGTCCAATAAATCAGTTGTATTCTCTGATTAAGCTCGATAGTTCTTAACAAAACAGAAAAAAACAAAAAATAAATTATCAAGAGAAAAGGAAGGAAAGTTTTTCTCGAATTGTTCCCTTGGATTTTATGAATCCCGACAACATCAGCATTGGATGCGAAGATATTATTATTCATATTAATTTTCTCGATATAGCAATTAAATGAAAAATATATTAGGCATAAAGCAAACATCTGTAGATGACGCATATTAACTATTATCTCTTAATTTATTCCTCAATTTTGAGAGCTTTCTTTAGCAATGACGAAATCTGACTCAGCTCAGCTTTCATAAGCTCATTGCTGGTCTTCGAGTCATTTTTGATCACATTAAGTTCATCTCTTATCACATCAATATCATACTGGAATTTATCCTTCAATGACTTCACTCCAGACCCAATGAGCGCTAACTGATCTTGCATAATTTGAATTTTCGCGTTTTGCCTTTCCATCAAATTCTCTACAGTCATGATATCTTCATGAACTTCATACGGCTCCACAATTAGAATATAATACTTTTGCCGATCGGTTCTCTCCGGTCTCCTGGTTATCCATCGATATATTTTCTTAAGCTGAATAACAGTAGACGATATTTCCGATATCATCGCAATTCTCTCCTTCGCATTGATACAAACAGCGTCTTCCTTAGCTCTTTCGTATATATCCCCCATCAACGCAATTAACATGTTCAACAGGATCAAAGGCATCAATATCGTGGCGAGAATGAAGAAAGGCATTGTGATCCCAGAGTAATTCGAATTGTCATAAGTGCCGACTCCAAAAGTATACATTTCAAGGGCCACGTCCCAGAAATCAGGGCTTTCAGTCTCTTTTCTGCTCTGATACATCGCGATCGTGAAAGCTACCACATACGTGAAGATGACCATCATAAAGCTCAGTGAGCCAACGAAAATCTCGATAATCATGCGGATAAGGTATCGAAGTTGGTCAATCATCCTCATTAGCACAAGAAGTTTTGTGTACCAGAGCAGCAGTGATAACGAAACAAAGAAACTTAGCATATCACCGTGTGTTCCACTCCAGAAGAGACCAGCTGTCAAAAACTGGACTGTGACTATCAACAGCTCGATAAAGTTAAAGGGATTCTGAAAATACTCCGAAGCGTCAGCTGTCATTTGAAGAATATCGAAAATTAAGAATAGCGCGCTGATGGCTGTGGTGCCTACAAGCAGCTGACTTGAAAGCTCGTGATCATCAGCCCTGAGAAGAGCGAAGGCGGTGAATAGACCCACTGGGATCAAGTTAACGATCATCCACAGCCAAAGAGATTTCGTTGATTTTTTCCAGTAGTAATCGATCAAATTCTTCACGATTGGAGACTCGTAAAACAAAACATCTTGACTATCGTTCATCATCCACATAATATTGAGCGAGTCCTTTGAGTAAATATTATATGATGATGGGAGTCCAAGAATCAAGTATTTCAGCGTCAATTTGCCTTCTCTTGAAATCACGTCTCTCACTTCTTCTTCATTGTATTCAAGTGCTTTTAGTTGAGCAAAGCTCTTAGCCTCTCCGTCCAAGATGTCACCTTGTACAGGCAAATTCTGGTAATTCTTCAAGTGTTCCTCAGGATTTATGGCGAAGCATTTGAGAAAATTTAGAAAGGAAGCCTCTGTCTGTGTCTCAAAAATCTGACTCATCTTATCAGAAAGAGACAACAGCATTTTATCGGGGTTAAGTGCTTTGAGATTGACGAGAGAAGATACGTTTTTGAAGAAGTAGGTGAAAAACTGCTGCACTTGCATTTTCTTCGCGCCTGGATATTCGAGCATATAGTCGAGAGGGGTCTTGTCGTATATATCAAAGGAAAAAGAGACCTGAGACTCTTTCGCGACATCTATCAGAGAAGAGTCAACATCTGGAAGTAGGAATGCAACAAAATGCAGATAATCCCATTCTTTTGGCAAGAAGTGGTATTTTGCGAGTACTTTGAGAGTTTCTTTACACTCTTCTGTTGAGAATTCCTTTGTGTTTAAATAGCAACCAATTGTGCGAAGCATAAGCATTCTGTCATTTTGTATCAGCGGATCGCTTGAAATAAACGTTGAGTTCACCACAGCGATAGCCTTTCGATCTTCAAGCACACAGACGATATGCCTCATGTCTGAACTGATCGCTATCTCTTGAATATCCTTGAAACGGGCGTCTCTAATGCGACAGAAAAAACTCATCTTCTGCAGATCCCAAATAAATATGCTACTATCAACCAAGGATGAACCAAATAGATACCTCGTGTCCTCTGATAAAATAAGCCCTTGGATTCCTTTGCATCGGTCGTTTTTCAACTCAATCGGAGGCTCATCCTCTCGCTGATCAAATTTATAGATCTGTAAGGTATCTTGGACGCATGCGACGATGTGCTGATTGTTTAACGTGGTCTCAAGGAAATCTACTGACCCTTCCGAAGGGCTCTTTATTCGCCGCAGCAGCTTATAGTCATTCCCTTTATGACTCCACAGAGCTATGGTGCCATCTTCTCCTCCTGAAATGAGATATCTGCCGTCACGAGAAAATGCCAGTGCTGTGGTTCCTCCGTCATGAGCGTCGAATATTTGATAGAGCATTGCTTTATTCACAATGTCGAAGACTCCGATCGACTTGTCCCAGGAAGAGCAAACAACCGTTCTGCAGTCTGGCAACGCTACTGTGGCCAAGGTGCCTTCCTGAAATATAGTGAATCTGTGATGGAGTTTCATCTCTTCGAGATTCCAAACGGCCATTGTTTTATCCGTTGAGGTAGAAATGAGGTATTTTGAGTCATTGGTGAGAGCGAGATGGAGCACCCATTCAAGATGAGCGTCTTTAAATTGATGAAGTTTCAATTTTCGATGCAAATCAAAAACGATAATCGTCTTATCGTGGCTGGAGGTGATGAGCAAATTCCCGTCTTTGCTGACTGCAATAGCGTTTATGTGCTCAGTGTGGCCAGTCTCGATTATCGAAGCAAGAAGATCCTCCTTCATTTTGTATAGTCCAATCGTATAGTCAGAAGACGCCGAAACTAAAAATTTTCCATCGGGTGTCGGGGAAATAAAGTCAATTTTCGAGCTGTGTACCTTCGCTTCGTGATGAATCTGCTTCATTTCCTTCAGATCAAAAAAACTAATGCTTCCACTGTTTGACGAAGCGAATATGTACTTGCTGGCGCTGTCGACAGCCACGGAAGTAACGCCATCTTTATGCACTTGGCTGAATCTGTGAACTAAGACCTTGGTTTTGAAATCCCAGATTGCAACAGAATTATCGGGCGACCCTGAGATGATATATTTATCAGCAGAAGCGAGCACTACGGAACTCGCAGGCTGTGTGTGGGCTTCAGAAATTTTACCTACCTCTGTTTTATCGCCAATATGAAAGATTTTCAAGCTCTTATCAGCGGATCCTACGACCATATAGTCAGAAACCTTACTCAAAGCCATACACTTGAATAACTCCTCTTTCTTCGAGTTATTGGAGACAGTATGTACTAAACTTCGATCTGAAGTATTCCAAATTGAAATAGCCTTTGAAGTCAGTGAGACGATTTTTGTGTTGTTATGGCTGATTCCGATTAGGGTGATATCATCTGTGTGACCCTTTTCAATAAGAGAATTAAATTTTCTAGTTTTTAAATCCCAAATAGCGATTGAACCTCCACTGCCACCTGAAACGAGAGTGTTGCCGTCGCTAGACACAGCAAGGCTGCTAATTCGGTTTAGATGGATGTTCTCAAAGCTGCACTCAAAGGTGTTGTCATTGAGATTCCAAATCTCGATTCTACCGCTCATTGCTATGCAGATGATTTGTTTTGAATCAGGAGTAATTGTGAATTGCGATCGAAAATAATAGGTGGAGAGGCTATTGCATCTCCCCTGTAATGAAAAGTCTGAAGTGTTCCAGACTTCAATTCCTTCATTCGTGGGAGCTATGAGATATTTGTCGTCTGTCGTGAGTGTCAGTGGCCCCCAATACATATAGATATGCCGATAAGCAAAACTTTTGCCTTTCTCTGGTTCCTCGTCTTCAGATTTCTCTTTCAAAGTTTTATAGTTTAGTATTTTAAGCGTCCTTTCATCTTCGTGTCCTATATAGAGCATTTTATCGTCCAGCACTACAAAACTCGGCCAAAATTCGGTAATTTTAAAGGACTTTTGAGGTTCTTCTTTCTCTTCATTTTTGAAGTCCCAGATACAAATGTTTCCTCCAACCGCTCCAGACATCAAGTAACCATCAGGAGTGAATGCCACTTTCACAACCCAATCTTTCGAAGGCTCCTCAAATCGGCGTACCAATTTCATCTCACTCAAATCCCAAACAGAAATTTTGAAGGTTTCTGTTCCTGCAGCAAGATATCTTGAATCTTTCGTCAAACTGATCACTTTAACTTGAGCTTCTTCTAATTTATGAATCACTTCTTTATCAGAAAGTCTCAAAACTAAGATATAGTCTTCAGGTGCTGTCGTATAAATCAGTTTTTCACCATCTCTAGTAACGCGGATATTTATTTCTCGTAGGCTAGTTTTTTGAGTAGGAGCATCAATTTTTTCAATAAATTCAAATCGTTCGAGATCCCAAAACGTTATTTTGCCTTCTTGGGAGGCAGTGATTAGCTGCTTGCTGTCCGGAGTTGTAGCAACAGCCTGCACTTCTTCTAATTCATTTTCTTCTTCAAAGACATGTACCAATTTTTTCTCATCAAAGCTCCAAACAAAAACATTCCTTGTTGTTGCGGCCAAAATATACTTGGACTCTGCGGTGATACAGAGATCAATTGGGTCTTTCATTGAATGTTTCAATTGCTTTTTGATGTTATGCTTTCCTTTCGCGAAAGGATCCCAGACGATGACATCGCCATCAAAGGTTGAACAGAGAATATCATTTTTTTGCAGTGACGAAACTGTTAAATAACATATCGTAGATTCATTGTCGGCTAATGATTGAATCTCTTGCTTATTCCGCAATAACTCACAGACTGCGACTCTTCCATCCTCGGTTCCATAGTAGAAATATTTTGAATCTTCCGAGACAGCGACCGAGCGAACTGCTACTGTTCCTACACTTTCTAAAACTTCGACGCACGTTTTTGACTCGAGGTCCCAGGTGTTAACAGTCCCGTCGGCTGAGCCTGATATAATATACCTGCAGTCAGATGTCATGGCTACTGAACAGATGGTATCACAATGCGCGTACACAAATCTATGATGAATCTTCTTCTTCGATATACTCCAAACTGCAATAATTCGATCTTCTCCAGCGGAAACGATATACTCATTATTCGCTGAAACAGCAATCGTCCAAATATCATCTGAGTGGGCTGCTTCAAATCTATAGACCAATTTATTATTCACCAAGTCCCAGATCGCGATACTCTTATCCCATGATGCGGAAACAGCTAGTTTGCTATTAGGTGTCACAGCTAGGGAAGTTATCGCTCCTGTATGAGCATTCTCGAAGCGATGGAGTAAAGCTTTCTCCAATAAACTCCAAACTGCGATGGTGTTGTCTGCTGATCCAGAGAGAATCAAACTTCTATCTGAAGTCGCTGCCACAGAATAGATTTGTGTAGTATGGGCATCCGTGAAGCAGTGAACGAGCTTGGAGTTCTCCATGTCCCATAAATCAAGTTGATTCAGAGCATTAGGTTTTACGTAGACTGTTCTATTCTCAAATAAAGTGACTGCGATTTGGTTTGTGGCGTAGTTGAAGAGGGCTCCCAGTCTTTTGTTTTTGGTGAGGGCTTTTAGTTCTTTCCTCAAGTACTCTTTATTGGTTTGGATAGTTGGTGCGACTGTCTTCATTTGCAATGTTGCCAGAAATTTCACTGCGATTTTTAAAAACGATTTAGTGAAAAGATACTGATGCGCGTTCTAAGAATTCATAACAGATCTAAAAACCGAATAAACAGCTTTAATTTTTTTTTTCCGTTCATTCGAAAAAAGAATACGATAGAATTGAATAGAGTATGATATGAGCTGCTCATAAATGGATGATAATTATTGTTTCGATACGACTGTGCGCTGGGTTCATAATGAACAACGTTATTGAAAATAAATAGAGATTTGGAGTCAAAATGTGATTATGCTTCTGCTTACCCATTTTATTGCATGGAAGTCCTCACCTCGGCAATGTAAACAGAATGAATTATTGATTGCAGCAAAATTTTACTTCCTAATCTTTTGCATTATATCATAAAGCGACAAACAATCAAAGTGATGAGATTAAAAAATTTCCAATTATTTTCCAGAAGAATGTAAGAGCACGCAGTTGTTGATTCAAAATGGAAAGCATGCTCCAATTATTTTTATGCTTCAAGAAGAAACTTGCGCAGTTTTTATTGTCTTACTCCATTTTATTGATTATTTAGTCAATTCTGTGGAATATCTTGACGCTCGTTGAATATCGAATTATTGATGTTTCATCAAATGGATCAAAATGGAGAACGTAATCGAGAATGAAGCCTTCATTCTTCTGAATTTATTCAATGATAAAAAACTTAGATTCTTGCTCTGGATAGGGTTTTATTAAGAGCATAACAAACTAACGAAGGGCATTTATCTGAATTAAAATTAGTCGAATAAACCTTATCTCAAAGTCTTAGACAAACAAAATCGCCTGGGAAATTGATCAGGTTATGCAGTTAGAACTAAGTATCATGTTGTTAAGTTCTGTTGAGTTTATCTTTCACTCTTTGCTGCTCCTTTTCAAAACTTTGAGAAAGAATATTGATCCTTATGGGGGAACCACATTAGCTCATCGCCTCTTCTTGAATAAAAAAGGAGCTCCACGGGCAACTAATTGAACTATGTTGCATAAGAAACTATTTGGTATCTTATATTTTGAATTATCAAGAAAATGTTCCATATTATTCGATATCGTATTTTTTCGGCTCATACTGCCTCGCTGCCCATAGCAAGTTGCAATTTGGTTCATTGCCTTGCTATAGCTCGACAAATTTTTTGAATTTCCGTGTTTTATTATATTACCTCGTTAATTTACCTCTCAGAGTTCAGATGATAGGACTCGGTTATGGACTTAGGATGCAGAGGGGAGAGTTGAAGTTGAGTAGAGGTATGTTAGATCTCGCAGTCTGAATGAAGAGCCAAGAAAACCTATTTTTGGACCAAGCACCCATCTAATTAGAAAGGATTTATTAACAGTTGTACTTTGATTTTTTCACTGGAAAGTTTTGAATGCAGGGCAGTGCAGATGAGCTCGCCTATAAATACTCCAGGTTTTGAAAAATTAATAAATTCATCAAAATCCCAAGAACCTAATTTTCAAAAACCTTTACTATCACCTTAAATGAGAGAAGTCATCTGTATCCACATCGGTCAGGGAGGTATCCAAGTCGGT
>ENA-UOTX01001555-UOTX01001555.1-compost-metagenome-genome-assembly--contig:-NODE-1555-length-16168-cov-11.858927_pt1 | contig 16168 bp, 8 predicted proteins | sample MGYA00238143_ERZ746982 | MGnify/ENA primary metagenome ERZ746982 (study PRJEB28758, sample SAMN06268862) | compost metagenome | isolation source: single cell | place: USA: California, Emeryville, Joint... | reverse complement strand
TGATGATAGTAAGGCGTCGGATTCAGGTTGCATTTCAACAATTTGTCATTAACAGGCCAAAAAAAAAAGGCGAATGCAAATAAAATCCTTTTGCATTTAAAAGAACAGTCATTTTGATTGTGACTTATTTGTTCCTCTTATGCTTCAGAAATTAAGAAATTATCATGTATAAATGTGTACGTGTGTTTGTGTTCTTCTCATATAATCTGTATATCGCGAATAATGCTGAATTTCACAGACTAAAGAATAAACTCAGATATTTGAAGGTGTACTTTCGTATATATTTATCGTATCCACGCCAATAGCTTGTATGAAATTCGACTGAGTTGTCAAGAAAATCCCTTATTAATTATGCGATAAAAGACGCTCTCTCACAATTTTGAAAGTTTCGTCATTTTTGCAAATAGCGAATCTTAAGAAGGTGCTTCCTCTGTAATCAAGAGGATTCTCCACTCCTACGTTATTGTAAAACGGACTCAAAGGCAACGCTGCCACCTTAAATTCCTCAATCAAATACTGCGCGAACGCAAAGTCTGGAGAAACTGTCACTTTCTTTAATTTTCTATAATCATCAACATCTTTTTCACTGTCCGGAACGACCCCACCGAATAGATATTTCCTTGGCATATCGTTAATACAACCAGAAATAACGACCAAAACGAAAAACCCTCCTTCAGGCTCAAGCACCTTCCAGTTCAGTTTTGTGCTCTTCAAAATTGACACAAGCTCATTTTTTTTCTTCAAGAAAAGCTCGCTTAAGTGATCATAGAAGCACACGGAGCCCTCATAAGGCTCTGTTGCAGACATAACCATTGCCTTTCCGATAGCAACCTGCACGATTCAAATTATCTCACGGTACAATCAAGTTTTCAATTACCTGTGTGGGGGTACTAACACAAAACGTTCCCCAATTTTGAACGGCAATCACAGGTTTGATTAAATTTTCAGGACCAATTGCAAAACCGAGTCTCCATCCCGTGCATGAGAAAGTTTTGCCGGAGCTATAGCATGAAATCGTTCTCTCCCACATGTCGGGATAACTTGCAATTGAAAGGTGCTTCTTGTCGCCATAGATCATATATTCATAGACCTTGGTAGAAATGTTATCAAAATGTTTCCTTACAAAATAAAAATTACCTCATCAGAGAGTAAAACCACTTTTGGGAAGTCCCTTAAGATAGCTGCTAGTTCAAGGATTTCAGCTTCGGAGAGCACTTTGCCAGTGGGGTTTTGAGGAGTATTGATAATCAACATTTTAGTTTTTTCATTGAAGAACTTCCTGAGTTCAGTGAAGTCGATAGTCCATTCTGAGCTATCTCTGCCTGGCGGAGTCATTTCAAAGTATTTTGTTCGACCTCCAAAAACATTGTTCTGCTCGTAGTAATATTCGAAGGCTGGTTCAATGACGATCATCTCGTCTTCAGGATTCATAAAAGCCAGGATTACGTTGGCTATTAAACCACTAGCTCCATTTGCCACGCAAACCTGTGAGGCAAAGAATGATTTATTTAGTTAAACAGTCCAAATGGATGAAGAGCAAAATACCTCTTTATACGGATCAATGGTTCGCTTAAATTTGCGGCCGTATTCATTGGCAACAGCTTCTACAAAGACCTTATGACCACCAACACGAACGTATTGGTTTTCGTTGTCCAAAGTTGCTTCGTAGAGCAATTCTTTGAGGAATTTCGGAGTTGACCAATTTGGATATCCAGAGACCATCTGAATGGCTAGGTGGGATTATTGGAAAGTTTACTTGAAGAAATTACCGTCATGTTTCTCTGCAAGATCACCAATTATATCAAATGAGGACAGATTTAACTTATCTCTCAAACGCAAAGAGATATCGTACTAGAAAAATTAGATCGCAATCAAGGTTGCTGCTGTATTACACAATTGAGGGTGCCTGGGTCTGCTTTATCCATGAGACTTTCAAAAGTGCTTCAGGAGTCAATTTTAAACTCTATCTTTGATAAATTTTATAGTCCAGAATCGCAGGCTGCGAATGAAATCCTCAGAATATTTGGACTGTTTTTCACAGATGAATATAATGACATTATATTATTCTTATTCGGTGCTGTTTGGTCTTGGAAAAAATTGGCATTTCTGCTTCAGGACCTGAACTAAAAATGTCTCCCACGCATTTCTATGCTCATCAAAAACCTGTTAATGGGTTGTTCTTAATTAATTGAGGGTATTAAGAAGTCAATTAGCTCTTTTTAACAATTATGCAAATTCACAAAGCTGGACGATCTTTGTGGGCTCAAAGCAACAGAGTGCTGAAGCCACGCAAGTATAAATGTTTGAATTTTAAACCTAGATATTTTATGATTGAGAGCACGTTTAACAGTTACAGAGGCGAATTATCGTAAGACCAGTTGGCATTTGACTAACCAAAAAAGCAAAGATTCTTCAGCCACTTGAGTCCTTTTTTCTTTTTGGGCACTGGCTCCGGTACAATGACAATACCAGAGCCGAGACTAGAACTCATAGTTCTTTTAATAATAAATTCTTCCGTGATTTGTTTTGCCAAACTATCGAAAACTTGGTCAATATTGAGATTTTCTTTTGCACTTGTTTCGAAGAATTCCATCCCAAAAGATTCAGCAAGAGATTTTCCTTCGTCATAGGTGACTGTACGGTCTCTCAGATCACATTTGTTCCCTACTAATATCTTGCACACCTTTTCGCTTGCATTCTGATTAATCTGTTTCACCCAGTTTTCGATATTCTTAAAGGATTCACGATCATTGCAAGCATACGTCAAAATAATGCCCATGGCACCGCGATAGTATGATTGAGTTATTGTTTTAAATCGATCTTGTCCAGCCGTATCCCAAATCTGCATCTTGATTCTTTTCCCTTCACAGTTCATACGCTTGATCCTGAAATCAAGGCCTAGGAGGAATTATTTTATTAAAGAGTGAGAAGAGGAAGAACACATACCAATTGTTGTTAAATGAGTATAAATGAACTTATCTTCAGAAAATCTGAGTAAAAGGCAAGTCTTTCCGACAGCAGAATCACCAATGATCAGGACTTTAGCAAGAAGATCGTATTCTCGGTTGTTATTTTCGTTCTGAACGGCTTCTTGGTTCATATTTGCAATTGTGAAAAAGATAGAGTATTAATTCTTTTGATGGTATGTTTGAGAATTGATTTATAGACCTTAGAGCTGAGTTGAGAGGTCAGTAACGTGCTTTGACGGTATGACATTTTCCTAGTCGATTTTATTTCTTGATACAGTGATTCTGCCACTTAAAATCAGATATCAGAAAATATTCAACACCTAACAGATAGATGGTTTCTTTCAGGCTTTGAAATATTGCGTTTAGGGTGACGAAAAGGTAGAGAGAAATGTTGAATTGTACAACATTGGCCATGTAGTTATTAATAATGAATCCTCGTTTACGGACTCTCGCAGACTTTAAGAAGAACTAGTTACACTTAAAAGGAGATTGAATTTACGATATCATTTTAGAAAAATTTAAGGAGACAGGAATATGAAGATAACAGCTCACTCTCCAGAAAATTTCTGCAACTGCTGCTCGCAGAAGAAGAACCAAGGAGATAGAATTAAATAACTAATTCAATACTTGTAAATAATATGATAGCTTTTTCATTCAGGACTTTTTCAAGTTTCTGAATTATCCAATACAGGAAAGTTATGTGTTGCTCTATGATCGATTTTCCAACAACTGATCATAAACTAATCTCATAACTTGGCGTAGATTCTTTCAAATCAACGATCTTCATTGGGAAAAAAGAGCTCGAGACTATTTGAGGAAAAAATATCGCCTTAGCCGCCACTTATCAATCTAATGAAAGTTTAATTGTAAATGCTTCCGAAAACTATACAAACTGACAGGAATTCTATATTATTAGTAGTAGAGACATATTTTTTCATTTAGCCGACTTCTGGGATTTATAACGATTTAGAAAGTGTTTCTCTTCGATAGAGTTCCACTGCTATTTCTCAGCTTCGAATGAGTTAGTAAATCTGAAATAAAACGCCACCCGCCTCCTCTTTGAAGCAAAAGATCCAGAGAAATAGAATACTGGTAATGAAAATTCGCTCTCGTATAAACTCATTAGAAGAGGAAAGCAAATGCAATAAATATTGGTACCAAAATAGACAAATGCTGTAGACTGCAAAGAATTAAATTGAATCAGAGGTGCAAATAACGAGTAGGAGCCCAGCCCAAAGCTTTTCGTAGAAAGCAGAGAAGAATAGTAAGTAATTCCTTAGCTGAAAACTTTTCTGACCGCTGTGGGAGCTCAAGATGAATTTAGCGAAACTAATTAGTTTAAAGAAAATATTTTAAAAATAGTAACTCCCTTCTGTTTTTCCTCTTCACTGCTTAATTTTTTATTTCCCAGAGAAAGCAATTGGGTACAAGGGTGCTTTTCTTGGCTTAAAATTAAGGCTGTACGTTTAAAAACACAATTGAAAAGAGCAAAACCACTAATTTTTCATTTAATCAGAGCCAGCTGACTTGTCAGAAACGAAAACCAATTAACTAATTTTAGTTCGAATGAAAATTCGATCATAAACCCACTTTGCAATAAATAGCGAAATAAATTTATTAGATTCTCGAAGGGTATTTCCTTTCATTAACTGAAAAATTCTCAAATTACCATAGTCCATCAGATTTCTCAGACCCTTATAGTTAGCTCAGATTAAATAGTTATAATTGTAAAAATTTTCCCAGCAAACTCCCTCCTTCAACAAACTCATGTTTGAAAACTTAAGCACTGAGCGTAGAAATGACCTCGGATACATAGGAAAATATGAACTACTAAGAGAGCTGAATTTTGGAACCACATCAAAAGTTTTCATGGCGTTAGACCCTGACACTCGAGAGAAGGTGGCTATCAAAGTCTTCAAGTACGAGAGGTCACTGTCTCGAGAGCTACTACAGAATGAAATGAACGTACTCAAGCAATTTAATCACGTTCATATTGTTCGAGTCATTGAAGCGTATGAATCGATTGAATTACAAATTGGGGCGACACCTTCAGTAAGCGTGAGCGCGTTGGTGATGGAATATGTTTCTCATGGAGAGCTGTTCGATTTGTTGAAAAATGTTGGCTCGTTGGATGATGACACTGCTCGCAGGTATTTTTCAGAGTTGTTGGACGCAATCCAGAACTTACACAGTAAACAAATCACTCATCGAGACATAAAGCCGGAAAATGTGATGTTTGATGAGCGAGGCTCAATTAAATTGATTGATTTCGGGTACGCAGCTTTCGCAGATCAGGACAAACTTTTTGACAAACCAGTGGGTACTCGCTCTTACCTTTCTCCAGAGATTCATTTAAGACTGCCACATTCAGGATATTCAGCTGACTTATTTGCTGCTGGAATAATCTTGTTTGCGATGGTGGCAGGACATATGCCATTTAGAACTGCTACAACTGAAGACAAAAATTTTTCATCACTTTGCTCTGAGAAACCCGAATCTTTTTGGGAAAGCCACGAAAGTAAAACAAAGAAACAGAAAAAGGATCTAAGTTACAGATTCGATGATACTTTCAAAGACCTTGTAGCAAAGATGCTTAGCTTTGAACCAAGCAAACGACCTACAATTCAAGAAATTAGGGATCATCCTTGGTTCCGAGAAAGCACTTTAAAAAATTGATTATTTTTGTATATATTTGTAAAGTTCTTGTACGAAACTTTTTCGTCTGTTCCATTTGTGGATATCCTTAATTGAACAAGGCTCTACTTTTTGTTGATTTTTTTTATATAAAGTTAAATATTTTTTTCACTAACTCCACTTTCCAACTCCGCAACTTTGACTTCATTGAACCCATAATAGCATAAGGCCTAGGATTAGTTCTGATATTTACGAATTCTGAACGATTCAATGTTAATTTAGAGAAGGAAAAGAAACTTTATTTAGAAATTGCGATGTTTTCTTTTAAGAAATATGAAATTTACTGAGATTTTATCAGGATGAATGAATATATAAACCATGATAGGTAATATTTCATTTAGATACTTAATCTATACATTTTCTCGTCTGTTTTAACAATATGGAATATTCGTTATAAAACAATTCAATTTCAATTAAATTTAGATGATATCAATCAGTTAGCGAGCATGCGACGGAGTTAAAACTCTAATTTCTTGACATAACTATCAAGTTTGATCAGTGGAACTGGAGAGCTCGTAAAGAGGCCTGTATTTCGAGTTGGATAAGGCGAATGCTCCTCTTTTTCTTCTTCCTTGGGTTTATTCTCGAAATAGCTCGCATTAAACATCAAAGAAGGACCATCAAGCCCTGTGAGATCGACAGAGCTAACTGGTATATTCATCGTTTCATCTGGCTTGATTTTGATATCCGCAATCTTCTTGGATGGTTTCTTCTTACTATTAAAAAAAAAGAGAGAATAAAGCTTTGAGATTAAGAGAAGCGAGAAATTTACTCTATTAATCCAAATTTGGAATTAGTGACAGTCTTTTCGTCCATAACGGAAATCGCTGACTGATTCATGCTACTACTTTCTATTTCTTTTCCATCTTTGCTGGGTGTTTTTCCTCTGACCTTGTCGACTAGATCGTTGAATTTGGAGATATATATTTGAAGCAGTCTAATTCCAAGATATATAATCGGGATTGCGTTCGCCAGTAGCATCAATATGTCATAAAATCGTCTTAGTTCGGGTTGTTCGCTCAGATTTTTCATAAATATGACTGTCAGTGTCATCAGGAAGGACATCGTAACAAGCAGTTCTGCTAAGTAGAGGTTCTTGCTTGTGTAAGGGTTCTGACGTTTGAACAAAGCGAAAAAGACATGAATCACAATCAGAACTATCAGACTCTTTCCGGTCTCTTTGAGAGTGATTACAGAATCCAGTATGAACATTATGATTTTGAAGAAGATGGTGATGATTCCCCAATAGAAAACTGTAGGGCTGTAGTTGTTGTAGTAGCTGCCGAAAATAACCCTCAATTTCTCTGATTTAAAGAGACGTCTTCTCTTGAACCACATGATGCCTAAAATAGCACCAGGAACCATGAAGCCCCAGAATATCAGAGCTGGAATAACAACACCATTCCTGAACCAGAGATAGGCATCTGTTCCACACTGAACATTTGAGTTCGTTGTGATATATGAAGCCGGGTCTCTGGGGTCTAATGACGTGCAAGAGAGATAATCACAAAGAACACCGATAATTCCAGGTTGCTCGAGCATGAAAAGAACAACAGCGGCAACACCGAGACGCAAGAACTCTTTTCTCTTTCTTTCTGGAGTCTTCTTTCTGATAAGATAGATGAGGAGTTGCACCAGAGCGAACAAAGTGAGTTTAACAAGTGGAGAGAAGATGAAGAAGACGATCTTAAAGCGAAGAGCTAGGTCGGCAGCTGGGTTGTAGAGTTTGTAAAGACATTCAAGTGAGAATAGGACCTTGGTATTCGGATTTGAGATGACGATGGAGACACCAACGAGCTCCGTCATATATCCGACGTTCATTTTTCCGAGAATTGAAGAGATTTGTGTATAAGTGGTTAGAATAACGATGTATGCTCCAGGGCGGACTTTCGGAGGGCCTTGAGTATATTCCAATGATTCCAGATGGATCTTTGTGTTATCCTTAAACGTGGTATAATGAACAAAAAGTTGATAGATAATTGTTCCAAACAGGAACAGCAATCCAGTCAAAATCAAACTTTTTTCCTCAGGACAACTAGCACATCTCCTTTGTCCGATTGATAAGTAGCCTTTCGCGAAGTTACACTGCAAGCAGAGTGGACCTTCATACTCTTCATCGCATTCACTGTTGAATCCACCCAAGCATCTTCTATCATCATCGGAATCCTCGCAATTGAGGATACTGTCCGATAGGGAGATATTCCTCCAAAAGCCTGGTTGGAGCTGAACATCAGCTCCTCCATGACAGATCGCGCCAACAGGACATTCTTTGCAGGCAGAGTCACTCACGTTGAGGGAATAGGTATTTTCTTTGCATAAGAAGCATGTCTTACTGAGGGTATCTCTGATCTCACCGATAACGCAAGGTCGAAGCTGAATATAGAAATGATCTTTCACCGCTGAAAATGTCGTTGATGTAAACGTCATGTCCACTTTAAAAATATCGTAGGCTTCTCCAACCATTGTGATTTCCCCAGGAACGAAAGAGCAATTTGCGTAGCCGCAATCACCTTCTTTGCTGAAGAAATTTTTGGCGTCTGCGCTCACAAAGTTAAAGGTAAGTTGGATACTGCACTTTTTGTAATCTGAATCATCAGCCACGATCTGTACGATATTACCATCTTTGTACACAACCTGAACATGGAAATTTAATTGTGCCAAAGAATAGGAGGTGAGGTTCCGGATAATAAACGAATCCTCGTAGGTTTCTATGACATAAAACGGTGTTGAATTTGCTTCAACAGGAGTCACTGTCACATCCAAATGATTCGGTTCCATTGCTATTGGGTATGTTCCATCGTAGTTGCTAATTATGTTACCGTATGTAGTTTCAAGTCCGGAAATATCAATTTGACCATTCAAGTTCTTTGAGTAGATTAGATAGCCCGCTATCTCAGCCGAGATGTCCGAAAAGTTGTTATGGATGGGAGCCAGTGCGCTGTCATTTAAGTAGAATACTCCTCCTCTTCTAGAAGCATCAATGCCATTAAAGTTATTGTTTTCAACCCAAACGTTATAACTTCCATTACTAAAGAAAACACCTCCTTCAGCAGCCGAAACATTTTCAAAATTATTGTCGGACATAACGAAATCACTCGTGGTATTATCGAAATTGAAACCGTACGCAGCAAGTCTTCTACGGGTGCTAAAGGTAAAGCTGCTTTTGCCAGAAACTCCAAAGAATGCGCCTCCTTCTTCATCCGAACGAATATTTTTGAATGTGTTATTATAAAAATTGAAGGGAGGAACTCCATAAAAGACTCCTCCCCTTTTAACTGACTCCATAGTATTAAACTCACTGGAGCTCACCTTCAAAGCTGTGAGAGACGCATTTCCTTTATTCTGCACAAAGATGCCTCCCTCAGTCGAATTTGATTTTATATTTTTGAACGTCGTGGACTCTATATAAACAGATAACGGGGAATAATCAGTTTCATTCGAAATTTGAATGATATTAGAATCCGAAGTACCTTCTAAACTGAATTTCAAATCTTCAAAGGTGCTGGAAGCGATGCTGAGGGAAGCAGTCATATTGTTGTAAGGTTTTCGAGTGAATTGGAATAGAGGAGCAGTACTTATATTTAATCCAGTGACAGCGAGATTTTCTATTGTGCCGACGACGGCATCGGTCGATAACAGACCATATAAAGAAGTTCCACTGCATGAATCATAAGATGGATCAGTTGTAAGCAAGGAACCCAGATCGTCGACTCCGGTTGAGTAGGTGAAATCCGTCATTGCTAAATTCACAAAGTGCCCTCGGCTGAAACTAAAGAAATTTCCAGTAAATCCAGAATTTACATTGAGTCTGGAGTTAGAGATCGAGATGTCTATGTAGTTGGTTGGATTGCTGATGTAAATAAAGGTAGCATGAGACCAACCCAGCGTCTTTGAAACGCAGGCAAGCTGGAACTTCGTATTCGTGAAGCTCAGACTTGACGCGCCCATGTTTTGTAGTGAGATGATACCCGTTCCAGTAGTTTTATCGGTATTCACAATGAAATTATCGGCAAACGCGCTGTTAATAACGTTGATGTTGATTTTGGAGTTTTGAACGATCATTAATGTCGCTTGAGGTGCCATATTTCGAATGAAATTACAGCCTTCGATAGTCAAATTGAAAGCTGGCCCACCGATTTGAGGGTTAATCAGGTTCATTAATCCGCCGGCGCTCGAAGAGGTTCCGTAACAGTACATGAAATTGGTGTTCAGCAATTTCATCGTGTTGAACAGCAGATTCATTCCTCCTGTCGGCTCGTAGTAGGTAATTTCGGAGAAAGTCGAGCTGCTAATGGTGATATTTGGTGCGGAGATACTCATGATCTTATCATCCGGATAGTTTTTCAGGAGTCTAAACGTGTTGCTGTCGAGGAGAATGTTCGTATTACACAATGTAAACAGCAGTACTGGGTTTTTAAAGACTCCCTTAATAAAGCCTTGCTGTGTCTTATTTAACGTGATGTTAGAGAACATTGTGTTTTGAATCGTGACATTTGGCATTCCCGTTAGTTCCGATATCTTTTGCACATTTATTTTCATAAAGTTCAGAGCCAGAAGTTTTCCTGGTGTACTTGATACTATCATATTCTGATACAACGAATTTTGAATGGTAATACTTCCGTTGAATAATCCACAGTCAATTTGCATCCAACTACTCTCAGCGTAAATATCCTGTGTAACGTCAACAGTAATCGCGATCTGCGTGCAAATAGCGGATTGGATGTAGTAGCTTGCTGTTTGATAGAAGTTTTTATTTACGTTTGAATCCACCAACAAAACGCTGATCGTCGAGGAGGTAACTGAAAGCGAATTGCCTTTACCCATAATGTCTATCATTGAATTGTTTTGGAAAATGGTCGAGCTGACTTCCGTGACTCCAATAATACTGAACGACTTGTCTGTAGAGATGCTGACGCTCGTAAACACGTTCGAAAGGATCGTCACAATGGTGCCTGTGAGGGAGAGATCCGACACCTCTAACAGCATGGTTCCGTTATTCGAAACAATTCCGATGAAATTATTCAGTTCAACATCAAGGAAGAAAGTTGTCGATGTTCCTAATGGCAGGAATTGGAGAGATATCTTTGCTGCCACCAAATCGAAAATTTGCTGGAATGGAGCATAACTTTTGAATACTTGTGCTTCAGCGTAGGTATCCGATTTAAAAATACTGCCATCTGGAAGAGGTACTGGAGGAGAGTATTGTTGGAAGTGCGTCAAGATTGAAGAATTCAATATTATGTTAGTGAAAACGTTACTATTGATGATGATCATTGGGTTATTGCTGGTGAATAGTGTCGAATCTATTAGCGTAAGGTTGCTGAAGAGACAGCCAGAAATCATGAAAGGTCTGAATTCAGTCATCATTTTGCCGGTCTCACTGGTATAATAAGCCTCTAATATACGGTAGAGCGTTTTATCAAGCAAATATCCAATCAAATAAGAGCCTGATACGAATGTGGAGTTGGTAACATTTGCGAGAGTCATTAGAAATGAACTCATACGGAGTGAATTTCTAAACAGCTGGGTACCATTAACCAAACTTCCAGTCATAGAAAAACCATTGACGATTACTTGACAGCCCAAAACATCAATCACGCTGACGTCTGAAGAAACAATGAATTTTGAATCAGTGATGTTTAGGCCTGTGAACACGAGTCTATTGGATTCGTTCATGTAGACAGTCAGATCGGTATCAATTTCAACAAAAGTAATCATATAAGAGTCGTAAAATGTGCTGTTATATATCGTGATGCCAGTATGAGGATATTGCATCGTACTTGTGATTGTTGTCTGGGACTGCCTTGCACCGGGGAGGTAAGCAATTACACTCGTGTAATTGAAAAATGAATTCGCAATTGTAAGTCCCAAGATATTAATTCCTGAAAGAGGCACAGCATAACTGCCACTGGCGAACCCAAAAGCAGCCGCAGCTCCTGTGACGTTTGAATCGGTGATCGTGAAATTCACGATGGTCGTACTTTCAGGAGTATTAGTCAGTGAGTATGGTCTTGCAATTAATCCGAATCCTGAAGTGTTCTGGGGGAAGGCTACTACTGTTAGATTGCTGACAACGATATCTTGAAAGAGGAGTACAGGGATAGCCGTCGTGGTCCAAGTTGCGTAAGCATTTGTTTTGGAAGCGCTTGTGTTTCGTAGGGACAAGTAAATGTTAGAGGCTGTCATTCTTGTAAAATTTGCAAAACCAGCTCCTGCTACCAGAAAATTTCCATAACCACCGCTGAAATATGCAGAATCATAAAAAGTGCAGGAGTCGATCGCGGAATCTGTAGTATTAATGGCCCCGACCTCACTTGCGGCAACGATAATAGGACTAATGAGTGGATCGGATGTTTGGCAAGTCGTTGTTAAATATTGTATGCCAACCCCATAAACTTTCGAGAACGCAATCATTGGTGCCCAGTTGTTGGCGTTCAAATAGAATGCTACACTTGAAAGACTCACTCCAAAGTTGGTGGCTGCCAGGTTAGCTGAGGTACCCGAGAATGCCAGTATTGGCCCAGCATTAATGTTCTGATTGTAGATTGATACATTTTGAACATTAGCTACAACAGTGGCGCTCGAAGTCCCTACTATACCGAAGATCGCAGCAGCAGTGTTGAGACCTTGCTGATATAAAGTTAAGCCCTGGAAGTTCGCTGTGACTTGACCAGTGGATTGACTGAGGACCGAAATCATGCTACCACTGTTGACATTCTGAAGGTAGGTCGTTACGTTCGTTACGGTTGCTGTCACAGCACCTGTCCCACTACCTACGAATGAGACAAAAGACGTACCGCTGTTGATGTTCTGTTGGTAAAGCGTCGAATGTTGAAAATTTGCAGTAATTGCGCCTGTGCCACTTCCGACTACAGAAATCAGAGAAGAAGCAGTATTGACTCCCTGCTGATATAAAACAACATTTTTCATAGTTGCTGTGACTGTGGGTTTACTAAGTATCGACAATACACCTCCACTGTTAGTACCCGCAATGTTCACTACTACATCTTGAATAGTTGCTGTGATTGCTCCGGTTGATGTGCTCTCCGTACTAACTACCGCGACGAGTGATTGGGCTGTGTTTGTAGCTGCAGCAGCGTGATTTAAGGTAAGTCCTTGAACATTCATCGTGATTGCGCCCGAGGCTTGACCGAGAACAGTAAACATGGCACCATTATTAGTTCCTTGGACAAGGTTGGAGGTAAAGTTTGTGACAGTTATAGTAACAGGACGGGGAGTTGTTGTCATTATCAAAGTGACGAAGGTCTGACCAGTATTTGCAGCCTCTTGATAAAGTGCCCAATCTTGAAGGGTAAATGTGTTTGTACCAGAAAGAGCGCCTCCTCCAGCAAGAATAATCATAGAGTCCGCAGAATTAGCAGCTTTCTGGTATAAAGTGATATTTGTTAGAGTTACTATCATATATCCTAAACCTCCAAGTATGGATAACACTCCTCCACTGTTCGGGCCTTCGATATTAAATACCGCGTTCGTGACCGTTGCTGAGTGGCTTATGGCAGGAAATAGCCCAGCAGTTCCTTGAGTTGCAACTACAGCAAAGAGAGAATCGGCAGTGTTCTCAGCTGTCTGATATAAGGTTAAGCCTGTGAAGGACGTTGTAATTGAAGATCCGGCTGTAATAGCAATAGAAATCAAGCCTCCAGCATTAGGGCCTTGAATGTAGCAGGTAACATTGGTGAAAGTTGAAGGAATTTTGCCAGTTGAGGTGGCCAAAATGGAGAATAAAGTCTGTCCACTATGAGTGCCAGCTTGATAAAGGGCTAAATTTTGAATGGTTGACGTGATTTGACCTGCGCCCTGCGAAAGTATGGCAATCAGCGAGGAGGCAGTATTCACAGAACGTTGGTATAGCGTGACATCCGTCAGAGCTGCTGTAGATGCAGCTGTGCCTGAAATAATGGATAACAGGGCTCCACTAATTGAGCTTTCAACGTTAAAGACAACGTTTTGGACAGTCGCAGTTAGTGCACTTGTTCCTAGCAAAGTAATAGCGGAAGAGGCGGTGCTAGTGCCGTTAACCCACACTACCAGATCTTTCAGAGTTGTCACCATAGCGCTGGTTGCAGGCGGAATTGGAGCTATGGCTAACACTGAACCTTTGGTTGCAGCCAGCAAATTAAATGTTCCATTTTGAATCGTAGTTGTCACCAACCCTGATCCCGATGAACCGACGACAAGCATCGCGTAGGGAGAGGGAACTTCGTTTATTTCCACCTGGTTGTATACGAAATTTTTAAGTGTGGTAGTAACTGAAGCCGTGGAACTCGGAAGTACAGAAAACATCGGTCCGTAGTTATGGATTGAATTGGTGAATATGACGTTTTCAATGGTTATGACCGAATTGGCATTGGCATCGATACCTATCGGGCAATATGATTTGTGTTCGAAGATCCAGTTAGTAAGGGTCAATGTTGGGATGCCTTGAAGACCCATAACGGGTGTCAGACAATTGAGTACTGGTGGCACGGGATTAACATCTTGGATGCAAAAGTTATTCAAGGTGACAGTTGTGCTAGAGCCTATGACGAAATTAGTGCCGTCTGGAATGATTTTGAAATTGACTCCGCTTATACTAAAGGAAGTTAAGCCTTGAATTGCAAAGACTGAGGCGGGAATCTGGTCCAAGGGAGATTGAAGAGTGCCCGGATAGTTTGTTTGGAGTGAAGAAGTGAGGAGAATGGTTGGAAGAAGATTGCAATCATTTATGGACTTCACTGTTAAAAAAGTCGCCAACTCAAAATTTATCGCGACAGAGCCTCCTGACATCGAGTTAATTATGAAAGGAGCGATTTGCATCATCCCCAATGTGGAGGCTTTCATGGTGATCGTGTTTGGGTTCATTGGGTCGTTTAATTGGAAAGTATTGGTATTCACCAGGGACATGTACGCCTCAGCGAGAATAGCGGTAGCAGTGCCCAGAGGAGGAGCGTTGAAAGGGTCAACAATAATGTCCATCCCATGAGCTGTTGAGCTACTAAGGGAGAAAATAGTCAAAAAGATCAGAAACTGTACTTTGGAAATCATGAAAAACACTGGTTAGTTATTAATCTAACTTCTGTCTATTGAAATGAGCATGCTTTAATAAATTTAAATGACTCAATTAGCATGGTGCCTCTTATTTACACTTCAGCACTTTTTTGTTCCTTTATGCCCAATTTTCGCAGAGACACTGCGCTAGAAAATAGGACTATTGGGTTGTATAATCCTTCAAATAAAGAAGTTTTCTAAATTAGTCTTCGAACATGTCACAGACTCCTTTGAAAGCAATAAATAAGGTGTGAAATAGAAAGAAAGAAAAATAAAAGATAGAGAGCTAAGAAATCAAATTGAGAGAAAACTAAATTTTGAATGTCCCATCAATTGTAGAATTTAAATACAATAGATAAGGCTATATCGGTGAAGCCCGAAATAAGAGAGTCTAAATTAGACTAAAAATAATTTTTCGGAGCCAGTTAAAATCTGACGAGTCAAGTCTCATAATCAAGATCAGGGTTCCGAGAAACAGATTTCAACTTGCGAGCTTTCCGAAAATATCGAAATTCTGGAATTTGAAGGTCTCACGATAATTATTATCTAAATTTCAGAATTCTTCAATCGCCCTCTGCTTCTAACAGCCTCAATTATTACTGTACGTTACTAATAATATGAAATACTCTTCTCTTAAAGGGCATTTCTTTTGATAAATGACTTTGTATTAAGCGGATATTCTTCAAAACAGCTTTGCTAAAAAATAAGGAACGATTCCTAGTAGAAAGTGGAAAATGTTAAGTATCTACCTTCACTCACCTACTTTTATCCTATCTTTGATGCATATACTTGATTGCCTAAGAAAACTTTTACTCTAAGAATTATGTTAACTGGTAAGGAGCTGATAAATATTCATTCCTTTCATTTGCCATCAATGAGAGATCTCTGATTTAGCTTTAATAAAATCTAAATATTAAAGCTTAAAGCTTTTAACGAACAATGCAATGCATAAAAATCTCTAAGAAAAAGATGCAGCGATTTTGTGGCTTGGGATTCAATATCCTTTTCGTTGATAATTTTGTTCTCCTGATCTTTCTGAGTTGTCAGGGCGATGAATCTAAGTATTGTCTTCCATTGTTTTTTGGCTCTGAGTTTGACGAGCAATACCCAACTATATTTCTCACTCAAATTTCGTAACACAAAAGTTATGTCAAGTTAAAATACTATAGCAAACTCTGTGGTCTTTACGTATATATTATATAAAATCACCAATCTCACTTAACTGAGAATATATCCGGCTACTCATTTATTTTGCGGGTTGCCATGCTTATTGAAGTCCTCACCAGGGTATTTCTTCAAAGCACCAAATGGATTGAGCCCTTTATTTTCTGGAACCAAATGCGTTGCGGCTTCGATACCAGCTCTCTCAATTTTACCGATGAGCCCTTTGTCACCCAAATGTCTGACTCTTAATTGCTGCTCTGGAAAACAAATACAATATCAATATATTTTTAAGC
>ENA-UOTX01001554-UOTX01001554.1-compost-metagenome-genome-assembly--contig:-NODE-1554-length-16196-cov-3.987778_pt1 | contig 16196 bp, 8 predicted proteins | sample MGYA00238143_ERZ746982 | MGnify/ENA primary metagenome ERZ746982 (study PRJEB28758, sample SAMN06268862) | compost metagenome | isolation source: single cell | place: USA: California, Emeryville, Joint... | reverse complement strand
CGTCGAACAGTTTTACAAGGGATAACTAACCATAGTCAAGCAAATTCCCTTCTTCAAGAGCAGAGAAAATCCAAAAGATTTGAACCACAGAAAAGACTTGTTATGTCTTTTCGAAGATTTATTAACTATCTTAGAGAACAATTTGATTAGGAAGTTCACAAGGTTCTCAAACTGAAACTCAAATAGATGCGGCTTAGGGAGGACTGAAGCAGTATATGACATTAGTTTTCGATTATATTCGAAAATTTATTAGTTCAATAAAATTTTTTTCGCGGATAAAGAGGACAGATATTCCATGTTATTTTGTGATATTTTTTAAATCTTCCACTTCCAAAAAGAGATAGAGAATTTACCACCCTTTCCTGATGCATTGAACATTTGAATTGATGATAATTAACTTTGCTTAAGAAAAAGAATTACCAAAAATGAGCTGAGATCTTTTGATGAGAATTTCCGTTGCATGACTCTGGACCAACAAGTGTAATGGTCACTTCATACTTGATCTTCTGTGGTGAAGGTTATGGACTCTTCGTTTGAAACCAAAAGCTTGAAAGCCTTATGTCTCAAATTTTAAGATCAAGAAGCTTCTCTCTCTTGACAATATTTTAAGTCAAGGCAAGAAAGGTTAGGAACTTTAGTAAATTCCTTGATAATCAATTGCACAGATTACTAGCTCAAAGTTATTTACAAAAGTAATTTATCAAGGTCGAATTTACTCGGATGATGTATAAGTGAAAAGTGTACGATAGAGTGTTACTTGAAAAAAAGTAGAAGCAAGTCGAAAAGTGAAAACAATAACTATTAAGCTACTAAATAGAAACAGTCCCAAAAAAATAGAGTTGAGGATGAGCAAACCAATAGGATAGTGATGGCATGAAGATCCAAAACTAATCATGTCAAGGGACCTGCCTCGTTTAATCTTCACTGGGAAGCTAAAGAACTACTTTAATGCAGTTTTGAGCATCTGCTACTAGATACTACTAGATAGATTACTACTTACTACAAAAGATGCTTTTTCTCTCAATAATTGAAATTGTGATTCTCTCACTTGTTTATAAAAAAATAAAATTAAGTAAACTTTTGGGAAGATGGGTTAAGAGCTGATCAACAAAACAACCTTGGATCTCACCACAAGGCTCAATTCAAATTTGTGTTGCCATGAAAATTGTGCACACAGCGTGATCTCTCTGAATTTTTCAAATTGTTTACTGAATTTTATGCCACTAGACTAATGGGGGAAACAATGAGACTCACCAAAACGTTTTCTATGAGTAATTAATAATAGCACTACATTATTGTATAGATGGAAGCAGTTGTTTTTAATTCTTTGATTAAAAGATGAGTATGTGGTACCTTCAGCCTTAATATCAATCTAAGTACATTGAGTACAGCAAAATTGAGATAATAATAAATGATTTGCTATTGGATTTGATTCTAAAAGAATGAGATTTCGAGCGTTTGTATAAGGAAAAATCAGTTATGCTATGAAATTGGATGACATAAAATTAAAAATGTGTGATATTGAATCACCACATCCTTCGCTTTTCATTAGACACATATCAGCTTCTCGAAAGTTCGTGAAACATTAATTAGTCGTTTCTTGCTCATGTTAAGAATAAAAATTAAACAAAAGAGAGGATCATAGATCCTGGCATTTCATGAACGATCTTCACTATACCATTATTTTCACAAGCCGTCAATTATGTATACTTTCAAAGATTTGCATATTCCAGAAGAGAATAATGATAGCCTTGAAAAATATCAGACAAAATTGTGTAAAAAACATCAAATTAATTATTTACAATGTCTCGACAAAGAATAGTATGAGTTTTAATCATTGAATTAATAATAAATGAAGCATCTGGCGCACTGACCGTGTTTAACTTATCTTGAGCCTAGCATGGCTCATCTTGAGATCAGTCTCATCAGGATTAATTTTTGCACTAATTTGAAAGTATTTCGTTGTTGTTTGGCTCAAGAGTTTCCCTTCAGTAGTGACAATTATCTCGAGATGATTTTCGTTCTCTTTGCCAAATATAAATTCATATGAATCAGCCACACTCGCAAAAGCAGTAAAATGTTGTGCCAACACCTAATAAAATGAGTGGGCCTTCCAATGTTAAAACATTTTTACATTGATTGTGATATCTAATGGAAACACTTTCGCTTCTCCAATAATTTCAAAAATTGCTTCGTTTGTCTATTATTGATTATGCTTGCTTTAGGAAACTTAATGAAATTGCTTGTTTTACGAAGAGTTTTAGGAGTCGTTCATCCCTTTGGTTAAAGAGCTCGAAAAATGAAATCAGTAGCTTCGTTTCTTTCTCAAACTAGGCACACATTTTAAATTTAATAACAAAACTTTGTGGTTACTTTTTTGGAGATAATTATTTTAGGTTCTTCTTCTGGAGGAAGAGATTGATACTTGTCCATTGAAACATGCTCTGATTCGTTCAGCAGCCGACAAAACGAAGAAGAACCTGCCATTGAGTCTTTAGTAAATGCTAAGCTGGATAAGTCGTCATTTTCGCAGATTGTATTCCAGTCTGGTGTTTCAGCAGTTTTCTCTTCAAATTTTGTTTGCAAATCGTATTGGAATGCTGTGATCTCTGATGGATTGTTTACATCTTGCTCATAAGTGCAAGTTTTGCGTTTGCAGGGAGCAAAACTCATTTCCAATTTTCTCTCATCCAAATCATCATATGTATCTCGCTGCTTGCTGGAGCTATCCATTAGATCCATTTCCAAAATTTTAGGAAACTTTTGGATCTGGTCAGGACTCTCCTTTTGTGTTTTTTTCTTTGTGCGATTTTCTGGTGACAAGTACCTATCATCAACTGTGGCTTTCACAAGTGGGGACCCGATATCCATTACTATTCGATTTAAATCTAATACCGTTAAGTTGAAAGGGAGGGCCGATGGCGGTTACCTATCATGTCCAATTTTATCTTAATTTAATCTGGTCAAAAATTTTATTTGAATTTTAAATTTTGCTGTTAAACTATGAAAATGAAGGTATTCTAGATAAAAAGTTAACTAAGTGACTTCGAATTTAGTAGATTACTCGCGAATTTTTCGATAAACCTGCTTTTTGAAAGTTAAACTTGTTGGCTGAAATTTTTTCCGACTAGAAGTTGGTGAAGTTTGACATCTAATATCGGATTGGTGTAAGGATTCTTTTTGTGAAGAATGGTCTTCCAATAAATATTTAACAAACACACTGAAATATTGCCTCGATCTAACTCCAAAGAGAGAAGTTTAATGAATCAATAAAAAATTTGGACTCACTTCCTGAAACGACATGAAAGATGTGAACACACGCACACTTTTTGCTCGAGATGAATTGAATTACAAAAATTCAAATAAAAACTGTACTTTAAGACATGAGAATGCTACAACACAAAGAAAGACGATTTATTATTTTGTTAAAATTGAATCTTCTTCTTCTAGTTCGTAACAGAAGCTCCAGTTTATTTGACAAGACCCATTTTTCTGTGGAAATTAACGTTAGCTGTTGGTGGGTGAAAAACTATTTAAATTACACAACGGATTTTTTGGAGTGCAAAATAGATGCTAAATTGCTCTGGCCTGCCCATTCATCGTTTGCGTCCCCACAATCATAGTCTATTTATCAATTAGTCAAAAGAAAGTTCAAATTGAAATTTACCTTCTGCTCTAGGAGAGTTGTGATTGGGAGCTTTTAAGCTTTTTGAGCGCTCAAGAAGCTCTTTTTTCACAGTAGTTTCATCTATTAGTACTCGACGAGTTGCAAAACCTGATGTTCGCATCCTGAGGGTTTCCAATCCTTGATGAGATCTATCACTGGGATTATTTTGAGACAATCCGAATGTCCTTGGACTCGAAATCATTCCTTTGTGCTTATTTTGAGTTTCACTAATCCTTTCGGCCGGCGAAGCATAAATATCAATTTCTATCGGAATTTCTTCATCAACGACGTTGTTATTCACTTTGATGCTCATATCCTTGCTTGTTTGACTGGAAGATTCTGATTCATCAGGCATTCTTACTTTTGTGGAATGCTTGTTAGACGGATTCTTACCGGATTGGCGGTCTGCTTTACTAGAGAGGTCTTCATTCTCCCCATGTTCTTTTGAGACGCTCTCTGGTTTCTCAGGATGCAAATAGCTTTCCTCGATTTTTTCTTCTTCCACAACTTCATCCATCTGATTGAATACAGCCATATATTTGTTGGGCTTAACATATGTTCCAACTCTCTCCTTTCCTCGTGTTGGTGTTTCTTTAGAATTTTTTGGAGTCCCACTCTCAAGTTTGAATTTTGATGTTTTAGATTTTTTCGTTCCAGAAGAGGTTTTGCCTCTGTCCCACCCATAGTTGTAGTCGAAATCAAATCCACTCTCCAAAAAGAGCATTCGAAATATTTTCCTTAGTGCTTTATAATTCGGTGTCTCGTCATAAGAGAGTTCTCTCACCGCTGTTAGAAAAGTTCCAAATTCTTTCGGTATATCTTTACAAAGGATATCAATTGGAGTATTCATTTTGAGCTCTCCGATTTTTTGGTATTTTTCTTGCACTGTGGCGGCCTTCATATTCTGCCAAGGCAATTTCCCTTTGACAAAATATATGAGCATGTACGCTATCGACTCTAAATCATCTCTACGACTCAATTCACATCCAGCATGTGAATTGATGCTAGCATACCTTGCTGTCCCAATCAAGCCTCGCTTTTCTTTAAACCCAACGTGGCGCCCCTGAGGATCAAGATACCGGTGTGCTAATCCGAAGTCGATGAGGAAGACGTTCTTTTCTGATGCACCCAAACCCATCAAAAAGTTTTCAGGTTTTATGTCTCTATGGACGTAACCAAGATTATGCAGAGCTTCGATTCTGGTGAGAATTTGGTCGGCAATCATCAAAGTGGTTTTCATAGGAAATTTGTTGCCACATAACTTATGGTATTTTCCCAGATTAGATCCAAGTAGTGTGATCGTCATATAATCGAACGAATCCTCTTTCCCAAAAGCGAAAAGATTAGGAAAGCCTGTTTTGCCGTGCAGCTCAGAGATGATGCGAGCTTCTTTGGAGAGCCCAAAATATGCTCCAGGCTGCCTCTTTTCAAGCTTGACTGCGACTTCCGATTCCGTTCCATTCACTACTGCAGAATAAATTTGTCCAAAAGTGCCTTTTCCTAATAATTCTTTGAGCCTGAATCGCCCTCCTACGATTACATTGACATTCTTTGGGTCAATATTTTTGAGGTCCATATCTGAAATTGGAATAATTTTATTTTATACACAAGAACGGGAAAAACCCTGGGTTAACTTTATATTTCGAATAATTGCTTTATATTTAACTGGAAATCAGTCTCAGCCACCTGTATTAAACAGAATTTTATTGAAATCAACGCATACTGCTTTCAGGCTGATAAAAATTAATGATAATTCATAACATTTGAGTGGAGTTGTCTTTCCCTCTTGAAAGTTGGATCCCAACTTCAATAATTTGGTATTATACATGGCATTGTTATCTCTTATAAAAATAAAATATTCATAACTGTGGGAGTTTTTATTCTTGATCAAAATGATAAAAAATAGTCTGCTACTGTTGATTTCAGAAAATTACTACAGAATATTTTTCTACTTCATAGTCCAACAAATTGTGTTGCCCTTTCTCTGAAATCCTTTGTGTTGGAATTCAGACTGGGTAGCGCCCAATGTAAAGATATGATTGATTTCGTATATGATTGTTGATAGCAGTGTATTACATTCGGACATGATTGAATGATTATAAGTACTCTGCAAACAATTTGCTAACGTAATTCGCCAATCACTCCAAATATTAGAAGATGAATAGAATTATTTCAGATAATGGCTCAAATTTTGGAAATACATTTCATTTTACTCTCTCTCTTGCTTCTCTCTGTAACAGTTCAAGGAAAAACGCCAATGGATCTCGCTGAAACACTGTTCACGATATTATTACTCAAAAATTTTACTAGCATTTCTGAGTATTTAAGGAAATGTAATCTCCTTGTATTAAATATAGTCCGTGCACAAGTAGGTTCTTCTAGCCATAGAAAGTGATTGTTCAACGACATCAGGTTCAAAAATACTAGGTTTGCGGTTGCTTTTTGTAGCTTTTTACTTTTGATTTCTTTTTTTCGCGCTCAATTCAATTTTCCTGATAAAGTCCCAAATTATAAGACTTGCTAGAATGAAAATTGTTAAAACGGCCAACATCTTCCAAATATTTCCTACCCACATTCCCAAAACCCATAGTTACATTACTTTGTTATTGTGCTGTATCATTTTGACTCTTATTTTACTTATTGTTGTTTTAATATCTACTTTTTTTGAAATTGTTATTTTAGAAATAAAATAGAAAGAGTTGAGATCGAACCTCCCAGCAACCGAAGTCCAACATATGAATCAAATAAAACAGAAGAAACTGGATTCTGCACAACCAGAGATTGTTTTCATAAATGAATGTATGTGCAACTCATCCTCATCATAGCTAATTCCAAGACTACTAGACGAAGGATTCGATCAAGAGGAGTTTGAAGAAATTGAGCCCGAAATTCTGACTTTAGATGTTGGTCGAAAGTTTGAAAAAACCAAGAACTTCCAAAAATACAAAGAAGTTGTCGAAAAACTCTTTGAAGAGAAGAAGGAAATAACAATTTCGGTAATATGAAGACAAGTAGCATATCTCAAAAAAAAATAATAGGATTGTATTGACCCAAAACAACTAAGTTTTGGTGCAGATATAAAGTTTGAACTCAAAAAAGATCAAATTTTAGGCACAAATATTTACTTCCAAAGGTAAAGCATAAACCCTTCAAGTTCTCTACTACCACAAACTCTTTAGTCAACCTCTCAAAGGATCAAATAAAGCAATCGTAGATTATGTTGGCTCTGGTCATGACCGACTGGTAGTTGAATTGCCACAAGTGGAACCTCAGCTCGAAAAATATATTAACGCTGAAGAACAGTCTCAGAAATTCGAGTCATCCGGCCTTGCGAATAAACATAGGATCAATCGATTAGAATCAATTCTTGCTAACGTTAAACACAATGATTCAAGTGAGGAAGAATATACTGTTCCACCTCCTGGCAGGAAAAAAGTGCAGAAATCTAAAGTCAATCTTGAGGAATCAAGAAATGGAAAGATGCCAAAATTAGAGTTTAGTTCTGCTGAAATCAATGAGTTTTTAAAGACAGGGACAGGAAAACCAAGCCAAGGCTCCCGTAATCGGAGTCATGAAAAAGCTCAGTATCTCCTCAAAAAAATTTCTAAAAAAGATGAACCAAACGAAAAGTCACAGGAAGACAAAATGAATATTGACAACGGAGATTCTTAGATTGCTTTCTATTGTAAATCTGCGCGGAGGTGTAAAAGAACGTAGTATAAAGAAGCCGTTTACCTCTTAATATCTCTTTATAATTCGTTTATATTATGATGTTAGAAAAAAAATTGGTCTATTTTACAAAACTCAGAGAAACTATATTCTCAAAAACCAATGATTAACGTCGAATTTATATACTTACATATTGATTTTACCGAGACACTGAGAATAAATTACGTAATCCGCGACATATAAAGGCTAACATATCTAGGAGCAGGATGTCGCTCTGAAGAATTTTTTTTTTGGTGCGGTCGTACGTATTTAGATAATGAAGAAATATTCCAAGGCAACAGCTCTGATGTACATATCAGAACTAAGATATTATTTGTTTGTAACAGGTCGTCTAGAATGAACTGGACTATAATACATTTATTAAACCGAAGACTTTTTTGATATCAAAGTCAATTGCTTCATGCATACAATGATACCAGTCCAATGCGTCTCTCTAGAATATAGTGAAGTTTACAAGATTGTAAGATTTGTTTCGTCAAACAGAATAATTTAACAATAACATTGTATTACTGACAAATTGAAATAGTTTTGGATGGGTAATAATAATAACGCATGCAAACTAATCAGTTATTGTGAGCTTAATTATCAATCATTGAGAATAATTTCTTATAATCGAGGTCACCACTTTGAGCTAAACTTTTCTGCTCGTTCGGAAGTTTCTTCCTTTCGAAAACTTTAGCGCCGGTTACATAGGAGAAATTCTCTTCTTCATTGTGAAACTGATTTTGAGTTGCAGGCACAATCGCTAATTTTTCGTACTTAATACAATTATTCTCGCTTGCTGTCCACGAATTATCCAAGACGAGGTCAATCCTCACAGTTTTATGTCTTAAACACGTTCTTTTGGTTTGACTCTGTGCATCATAACTCAGGTCAGGGAAGTTCATTTCTGCGCCAGGTTTGTCTCCATCTATACCCGAAAAATTGCTTCCCCCGAGCCCCATAATTGTTCGAGGAGGATTATGAGCCACTACGGACATCCTACTCTTATCAGTCTCTTTTAAGAGATTGATTGCTGATTTTCTGTAGGCAGGAATGCCACTATCCAGTTGATTTGTCACAACAAGCCTAGAGAGAGCTCTTGTTGATGGTCTTTTAAGCAAAGATGATGGCCTTTCCTGGAGAGGAGTTATTGATCTCTTTTTGTCCGACTGCAGGTTTGTTCCCATTCTTGCCCAAACTTCTTTCTCATCGCATTCAGGTTCCAAATTATGTTCAGAACTCGGTGATTCATTTCCTCCTAGAAAATTTTTTAGCTTTTTCCCGAATGTTGATATTGTTTGGATTAGTGAATTAGATCTATTGTCTTTTCGTTCGGAGAGTTCAGAAGTCTGATTTAGCAATGCTCCAGTAGACGATTTAGCATCATCCAAGGCAGGGATAACAACCGATTTGCCAAACTGACGATCAATGTTCCTCATCTTGTCAGCATGGGATGCATCTGATATGTAGCAGGATTTAGATCGTTTGAGAGTTTCGGAGTGCATTTCGGAGTGATCAGAAATTGTATTTGACTTATCAAATAGGGCTGAACTTGGAACTTGGCTCAACTTTCGATAAAGTTTGGATTCCATTAAATCTGAATTTAGATAGTCCATAACACTTATTGAGAAAAGTTAAGATGAAGAAGGCAAATTTGTAACAAAAATTACTCTGCTTGCATCGTCGAGGGATCAGCTGCTGCGTTAAAGTCCTCAGGAAGTATTTTCCAATCAAATTTCATGTTAGGTTGAGCAACAAGCAGCACATGTGAAGGCGATGAATGATCATGCAGCACCTCCAGAACTTTAAGCAATCGATTCGTGACTTTGAACGAGAAAACGACTTTGAAAAGCTCTTTTGTATCCACTTTGTGTATATTTTCACGAACGAAATCTTTCAGAAAGTTTGGTAGGTCATCACCATCAACAGCCAAGATATCTTGCTTGAACAGGTATATCAAAGCGAGAGCCATCCGAATAAACACTTTCCACCCTTTCACAAGGTAAAGATTCCATAGTGTCAAAATCTGGTCACCAATATTAATTGATGAGAAAGGAAATAGAAGCTTACTCGATCCAGTTCGAGCTCATATGTGAATAGCGTGATGAACCATTGAGTCGTAAAATAACTTATGTTGAGTCCTTGTTCACCCTGTTGGTTGAAATTTTATATGATAAATGTGCTGTATTGGTCGAACATAATATTGTACCACATAATCAAATACGTCTGGAAGATAATTTCTCATATAAATTTCAAGCTGATAGTTGAGTAGTTGGACTTTTGGGAACCCTTCGGAGAGTAGCTCATGAATTTTACATTTCTTGAGTAGGTACATCAGCATCCAGTAGGACTGTTGTTCTGTTAGGTTTTGGGCTAGAAGAATTGATCCTATTGAGTTGAGTCCTTGCACGTATCCAATCTTAGGGAGGCTATTTGAAGCAGCAACGAGAACTTTGGTCAGGCCATGCTTACTTGAGAATTAATAGTAAAGAGAATATTAGGTAATAGTTTTTAAGAGATGTAATACGTCACGTTGCCAGAGTTTAAGAATCGAGTTCTTTCAATATCACTTGCAATATCTCTCTCAAATCCACATTCCTTCTCAGTGCTCTCCTTAATAGTGACATTCAATCAGAACTTTGGGATATTTGTGAGATGGTTCACCTGATAGCTTGAAGGATATTTAGCCTCAAGATAGTCAAATTTGACGAAATCATTCCAAAGGATAAAATTTTCTCTTGAAGAGAGCCCCTATTTTAAGAAATATGTCAGCAAAGTGAAGGTGAATCACTATTTTGTAAAGGTTACCTGCAAGATGAGCTCGGCTTTTCGAGTCCGGAGGAGAGATGAAAATTCTTGGGATCTGAAAGCTTTGCAGACGTAGCTAAGCGCACAAATTGTCTCGATGGAACAAAACTGAGAGATCGCCTTAAATGTGTTGAAATTCGTCAAATAACTTGACAATCTAAGAATTGATCTGAATAAGTCCAAAAACTTTACGACGTACCTTGCATTTCTAAGATGATATTCGGATACATCATTCCCTTTACTTGAAAAATTCAGAATTGAGACTGATTTTGCAGCTTCAAATGCTTTAATAGTATGCTGTAGCAATTCGCCTTTCTTTTTATCAAATGTGTGCAATAATTTGTTGAACGTTGATGGTAGTGGTGACTTTTTTTGAAATGCTTCAGGAGGTTTTAGAAATTTTCTTTTCGAGTTAAATGGATTAATTGGACAATTTTCTTTGGAGCTTTGGGTTGCAAGCGAAGTTAAATCGACCGCTGATTTACTGTTGGCCATATTTTGAAAACTTGGATTCGGTTTTGGGGGAGAATCAATGAGAACTCTGTTGATTTTACTTAAATTCTCAGGAGAGTTAGGGATGAAATCACTCCCACAAGTTTCTAAAACTTCACTTGCCTTTTGAAGGAAAACTAAAGGATTTTTCAGCGCTTTTTTATCTGAAGTGATGTGAGGTATATTCAACCTTCTCTCAGCGAATTGGATTGAATACGAGCCGTCCATTTGAGTTTTGTCATAAATTTCCTCGGCTACTAAACACTGGTCAATGTCTTGATCTGCTTTTTTCCACTTGCTAGCGCTGAAGTTTGAGACTTCTAACCTCTGTCGATCAGGTCCAAGGACAGTTCCTGCACCATTTCCAAGGTCAATGCTTGCTTTTCCAGAGCGAGCAATTTTTTTCTTCGGTTTTTGCCCACTGGAACTGTTTGGAGTAATTTTGGGTTTGAGATCAATTGTTGAGGCTATAAGACCAGGATTCCTACTTGTTTTGTCCTTCAAGTCTAGGAATCGAGGTTTGACTAAGAATGAATAATTTGAAATCCTTTTTGAAGGTCTTTCCTGTGGAAGCAAGTTTTCGTCTTGAACCTTTTTTCTCAATGCTTGGGAAGAAAGTTTAGGCCTTATTTCAGAAGTCCCCAAGGGTTTTCCTAATGGTTTGCTAAACTTCGCAGAGAATCTCTGAGAGTTATCAGGTTTCATTTTGAACTCTGAACGAAAAAATTTAATCAAACGAATAATTTTCAGTTTGAGAGTCAAGCTCTTCTTTTAAAATTCAGTCACTTCTTTACACAAAGAATATGGCGGAAAATCTCAATCTAACAAATGATTTGTTCAAAGTTTACTTCCTTAGACAAGTAGTATTACTTAGAATAGGCTTACAGACTAGCTGATATTATCTTCGGTTAGATCTGCGGCATCATTCTCAAGTTGAAAGAATGTGTTAATATAAAGATAAATGCAAATTAAGTTCCTCAAAGAAATAATGCGTATATCATACGTAGAATAAAAAAAAACTACAGTCAAATGAATATAGGATAGGATTTTTTCATCCTTGCATTAGCTTGTCCTCTAGTCATCTTTGTAACTCCGAGAATTAACTGATGACAGTAATTTTTTATTCTCTAATCCTAAGTTGTCTATTTCTAATTTGAGTCCTCTAATCTCATTAAGCAACTCAGTGTATATCTTTGACCATTCTTCTTTCTGATCTTTTTGGCTCTTCTCTCTTTGGTTCAGTTTTTCTTTGTAATACTTTTTGGAAAGCTGAATTTCATTTTCTTTAATTTCCAGTTCTCTCTCCAATTGCTCGATTCGGACTTCATACTCTGAGAGTTTTTTGAGCTCACGATGCAAACCTTGAGACTTGTTATTGGTTTTGTCCAGCAGGTCCTTGAAATATTTTTCCTGGTCCTTTAATTGCTCATCTTTTTGTTCTAATTCTCGCTCAAGTTGGTCAATTCGTCTTTTCATCTGTAAGCGGTCTTCAAATTCTTGTTGTGAGAACGCTTCCTCAGAACTTCGGAGAGCCCGGTTTTGTTCAGTCAATTCTTGGATAGTTGCCTTTAGATTCTTTTTTTCAAGACTTAAAACTTCCTCTCTTTCATTGAGGAGATTTCGTAAATCTGCAACTTCATTTTTTAGACGTTCATTCTCCATTGCTTTGAGATTCAATTGACTATTAAGGCTTACGATTTCGTTGCTCAACGCCGTTGATCTGCTTGCTTTTTCCAAACTTCTCAGACTCTCGAAATCTCGGAGTGTTGATGTTAGTCTCTCATTTTCTCGCTTCAGAACTTGGAGTTGCGATTCCAGGTCCTCTTGGTTCTCTTTATTTTGTTGTTGATAAAACTCCTGGTAATATTTCTTGATTCTTTCAATCTCTGCAACGGATTCCTCTTGCAATTCATAGAGCTTATTGAGCGCGTCTTTTGCGATGTTTTGCTGGTCGCTCAACTCTCTCATTAAGCTTATCTCATTCTGTTGAAGCGTTTTAATCTTGGAGGACAATTCTTGAAGGATAACCTCCTTCTTTCTTGAATCATTCGCTTGGGCCGTTAGAGCTTTAATTTCCTCTCTTTCTTCGAAAATGTTGTCATAGAGACGCTTAATCTTTTTCTCCTTGCTTTGAATATTCTTTTTCATCTCTTGCAACTTTATTCTCAAGGAATAATTATCCTTAAGTGTTGAGAGGTTCTCTGGAGGATGTGGATGAGGAACTTTTTTCCTGTGTGTCGATTTTGCTCGTTTTTTGGAATGACTTCGAGCAATTTGAGACTTTTCGGTTCGAGTTCCCGTCTTTTTCTTGGCTTTCTTGACTGTTTTCTTGTGGGTCTTGCTGTGGTCGTCTTCTGAATCAGTTGTGTCCCTCCGAATTCTTTTATGATGAGAGGTAGATCGAGTATTCTCCCGACTGTGGTCTGAGTCTGTCGAGATGTCATTGGTGGGGTAAAGATTTTCACCATGACGGCCCAGAGACATTTTTGAATATTCCTGTCTATCCATGAGAGTCAATAATGATAAAATTTTTTGAAATTTTCTTTCTGTTAGTGAAAATTAATTTGGGTAAGTCTAAACATTGAGCGCAATCATTTCAAAACACTCAACATTAGCATACAAAATTACAGAATGTTTTGACTTTGAATGGATAGCTCCACAACTCCAGGTTATCGAAACGTAACGATTTATGGCAGCTGTACAAGAAATAAAATATTGGAAAACCGAAGTAATTAACTTCATCTCTGTTCAGATCACAATCGAATTATTCCAGTTTGAATTATTTAGTTTATAGAAGAGGAGAGTGTTTACTATTTACTCATATAGGATATTACATATAGGTATTATGCTAAGCAATTAGAATCAAACAAATTATAGATTTCTTAGAAATTATGATAGTCTTAGATATTAAATTATCTGAGTATTGAACTTATACCCTCCTCAAGAAGAGCGTTTAAATAACTCTTGAAGGTAAAACTCCCTATAGTTGGCTGAGACAATTCGACTGTTAATAGTTGTAACTCATCATTTTTATTGATACTGTCTAAATGACTGTGCGTGAGATAGCGTAGTGAGCTGGATTACCATTGTTTGAGGTTATTAGGCTCCTCATAGTTTATTTCAATTTCAAAATCCTGCTGAGAGCAGTCCCATCATATAAAGGCGATAAACTCCGATGCCCAGTACAACGAAGTGAATCCCAGCGTAAATGAGTTTATATCGCAATAACGCTGTTTTCTGTTCTTCAAATCTTTTGAAAGCTATGCCAGCGAAATTTAGGTCTTAAGTGAACTGAGATATTACCATGATTGAGATCTAGAAGAGCGAGAACAGGCTGTACTATGGATTGGACAGCGAAAAATATGATAAAAAGGTTAAATCCGTCACCACTGAGGTAGAGCATCAGTAATGAAATCAAAATTTGTCTCGCTGGGGACAGCGCAAACTCTGGGAGTTGTGTCTTCTTTGTGTCATTAGTAAAATGTGCTCTTGCCTCATCATTGCGAAACTAAGCAGTAGTTACTACAAATTAGGAAATTTAACGCTGTTGGACTACCTTTCGGAAATTTCCATGCCTTTCGAGAGAACTTAGCAGAGAGTTCTCTATCTTATGAAGTTTGATTTCCCATGACTTCATTTCCGAAAATTTAACTAATCAATTTAAATAAATCTAAGTTTATTTAAGAATAGGTCTTATTTCTATTATTCTAAAACACTATTATATCTGAAAAAAAGAGAAAAATAGCAGTTCTTGAGAGCATATTTTGTTAAACAGTTATTTGTTACTGATCCAGTCATATATTGATAGATATATATATTTTCATTATTTTGCGTTTCACAAAACATTGGACGAGCACTCTAATGGCGGCTTCCAATCGCCACCACTCGAAAATTTGGAGACTTCCTAATTTTTTATTTTACCTCATACAAGCTTGCATTATTACCGTAAGTTTATGCGTAACAACTAAGAAGTCAAGATTTGAAAATGTATTCTCTATTCTTATTCATTTTGTTTTTAGTTTATGTTTTTTGTGTTTATTTTATATATAGGTTTCGATGAAATATTCTTATTCTCTATACCTGAAAACGATAATTTTCTTCAACTATCTTAAAATATTTAACGATTTATGGATCGATTAGCCAATATATGTTTCTGATTGGATTTTATTGGCATCGTATGAGACTGAATGACGACCGGCCTCATTTAACTTCTTCTGATTCAAGCGTCGCCGCCTGCATTGCTTGACTTTTCTGGATATGAATTTGACGAAAACCTTCTCCCAAATCAATGTGAGCAAGCTGTTGGCGATCACCAAGGGAAGCAAATAATAAAACAAGAATTCTCTCTCTAAGTGTGCCATTTGCAGGAAGTTGCGAATAGGTGCAATTGGATCGGTTGCAAGGTAAATATTAATCATTGTCATGACGATGAGGAGGCCAGTGAAAATTTTATTTTGATAGAATGATTTTCGGAAAGGTTTTCCTACATTAAACACGAGAGCAACAACGGTGTACTGGAAGTTAGCAAAGACGAACAGAGCCTAAGAACGCAGTACTATGAGGCAAAGGAAAAGAAAATCAGTTACTGTGTTTAAGGAGCATCCACTCGCGTCATCATCTTTATTTTCGTGGCACGGAACTGTGTTGAATTCAGGACGGAAGATAATAATAACAATGATGAGCTTTGATAGAACATGAATAGTCAGTTATTATATATTCGGAATATTGATACCTGGAAAATGATCTGAATAGCTGACTGTCCAAGGAATGAAGTAAGAATCGGCCAAGAGACAAGTCGATCACCTGGTTGATATTTTGATAGTTGTGAATGAGCTTCTTGGATTGCCATAGCAGCCGACAGAGGGATGATCAAGAAGATGTCGGCGTAGTAATAGTTGGCATTAGTCAGATCGACAAGGTAGTTGTAAACCACAGTCACAGAGGTGAACTGAATCACGGAGTACAGAGTGATGAATTTGAAAGTTTGGAAACTAGTAACGAGCGCAGCTCTTCCGTATCTTAGCAAATTGATAATACACGAAATATTCTGGACTTTCGAAGTGAAGGGAGCTGCAATGGAAGCTTCGGCTTCACTCAGAGAAACTCCGACGTCAGCAGCCTTTAGAGCACCACAATCGTTTGCACCATCTCCGCAGAAACCAACAATCACACCTCCTCTCAGCTTTTGTAAGTGAGTAACCATCAATGCTTTTTGATCTGGCAACATTCTTGCGTATACAGAAGCTCCATTAAGCAATTTATTTAAGATTTTGATGTATTTAGGATCTTGCTTCACCTCAGCTTGCTTGAGAATGTAGGCGAATGCTTTGCCTAATGGACGAAATTTTGGTTTATAGAAAAACTTTAGATATGATTTTGGAACCTGTAATCGCAAGTGTATATTCTTGCTGCTCGAGATCAAAGAACGCTGGCTCCAAATCTATCAATTCGAAATTGAGATCCTCATTCGATTCTCCCACAATTGATTCTAATTTGCTCTCTCGTGTGAACCCTCCCT
>ENA-UOTX01001552-UOTX01001552.1-compost-metagenome-genome-assembly--contig:-NODE-1552-length-16201-cov-11.728975_pt1 | contig 16201 bp, 13 predicted proteins | sample MGYA00238143_ERZ746982 | MGnify/ENA primary metagenome ERZ746982 (study PRJEB28758, sample SAMN06268862) | compost metagenome | isolation source: single cell | place: USA: California, Emeryville, Joint... | reverse complement strand
ATTCGGAAAGTGTTACAAGAGGTACCCACGATATTTTCTTCATTTAATGTTGCTACAAATATTTGGTAGACTCGTGAAGTGAGCATATCGATTAGGAGTCCATCTCTCTCGATATTCTTTGAATCTTTGTATCCTATTAGTCGGTGATTCTGCAACCGCTTGGTAGATTTGAAAGAATTCTGACAGAGAACACATTTAGACCGCGACCTTAATGCATGATAGCTTAGTTATTCTGCATCTTATTTCCTTAGATTACAAGTCATAAAAAATTTATTTCGTTTTTCTTTTAGTAGAAACATCAAGCATTGAAATTCTATCAAATAGTTTTTAAGTTAAACAACTCTGTCATATCAATGAATTAAATACATACTTGATGCAATTGCTTTATAATGAAAATCAGAAGAAGTGAGATTATGACATTAGAATGGTATACCCAATGAATTAATCATATATCTAATACTTGAGAAAAAAACAAATTAAATTAACAGCAGCTCCGACTGGTGTCAGCAGTATTGGCCCCTAATGACAAGCTCATCCTATTAGTTGCGGAAGAACATCGGATGCCTAACTTTCCATTCATACTCTGATCAATCTTTTTAACTAGGAATTCGAAAGCAAAATACACATTTGTTCCTTCTAAAGCGCTCGTCTGAATGAATTTTAATTTGTTTTCCACAGCAAACTTTGTGAGTAATCCGACTGCTTCTTCGTTAACAGCTCCATCATATTTGTTCCCAACGATAACTTTGCTACATTCCTCTCCGACATGTTGCCGAATTTCATACATCCATGATTCAATATTTTCAATTGTCAATGATTTTGTGAGATCAAAGCAAACCAATATCCCATTAGCTCCAGCATAGAACGTTCTGTTAATTGAACGATATTTTTCTTGACCAGCTGTGTCCCATATGGTTAGTTTGACTTTACGATCTTCACTCAATTGAAATACTTCGTTAATAAAATCTGGGCCTAATGATTTCAATTAGAAGGGTCAATAGTTGTTTGTATTATTACCTATTGTCGCTCGAGCATCTTGTACAATAGTCGAAAATGATAGCAATGTGGAATCGTTGTGTATTTCTTTAAACACCTGAATCAAGCTGCTCTTCCCAACTCCACTATCACCTAACACTAAGAGCTTTACCAGATCAATGGCTTCATCAGACCCAGTAGATAAAGACATAGTGTGAAACATTTTTAACTTCTCGGTGATAAAAGCTAGATATGAATGACTCTTGAGAAATGTTTTATCATTCTAAATTTAAAGCAGATCCTAATCTGTCCGTTATATTTTCGAACTTGGAATAATTGGTGAAAATTCTTTGAAGAACTTTATGTTTTTCATGAAGGTTTGCTGTAATGAGAATAAAGTATTCTATTCAGTGATTTATTCGGGCAACTCTCGGAAGCATACCATATCAACACCAATGAAAATGAGATATTATTATACAAGCGTAAAAAAGGGAATGGCCATGGAAGAAACATTTCAAAAACAGACAAGAGAAAATAATTCGATAATCCCGTTCTGGTATTTCGGATAGCTTTGGGGGTTAACGACTAATCAGAAAGTGTGCTGTTTCTAGCTATGTTTCATCTATTAAATATTAAAATATTGAATTTAGTGATATTACGATCTCTCTTGAGACTCGTCAAATTGTTATTTCAGTGGCAAGAAATATTGAATCAAATCCATTTTATTGAAATCAGATACCTTGCATTAGCATCTGAAAGGCTCATTCTACAATTCAATGTATTAAGTTTAAAATTATTTGTCAATACATCTAGGGTGCCAGAATTTCTTATCCCTGCTAATAGTCACCCAGGGAAGGTCTTCTGAGGTGTTATCATTAATATTTACAGGTTATACTGATTAGAAATGAAGATACACCCAAAGAATATTTGCAGTTTTGATGGGTGAATCCATAAACTGGCAAGCCCTATTCTTTAATTACACAAAACCAATACTGCGGTTTTCAAATATCGCTTCTAAACAAATTAATATCAATCAGTTAACTAGATTGAACAATTCTTCTTCACAAAGGCCTTACAAAATAACAATCAAGTTGAATAAACCAGCCATCACAAAAAAGTGTTTCCATTTGCTTTTGTTCAAAACCTCTTTTCAAAATTGAAGTCACTATAATAAACAGACACACATGGTCTTTCAGTTGGGGTAGTAATACACAGAGATATTTAGTTATTCTTTTCCAAAAATTAGATAGCAGACATTAATGAAAAGTCTATCATAGCAATGCGCAGCAACGCTGTTCACTGATATTTGAGGCAGTACTTCTACTTGCCAGCCTTTTCTTATTAATAACAAATGAGCGCTGGCTGTCTATTTTTTCTTTCAACATGTCCATCCTTCTTTTTCGCAGTCTTGGGACAATTTTTTTAATGAGGAATTCAAAAGCAAAATACACATTTGTTCCTTCTAAAGCGCTCGTCTGAATGAATTTTACTTTGTTTTCAACGGCAAATGTTGTGAGTACTCTGATTGTTTCTTCGTTAACAGCCCCATCACTTTTAGTACCCACAATAACTTTGCTGCACTCCTCTCCGATATGCTGCCGAACTTCATGCAACCAGATCTTAATGCTTTCCACTGTCAATGATTCTGTTAGGTCAAAGCAAATCAGGATTCCATGGGTTCCCCTATATAAACTTCTGCTAATTGAACGGTATTTTTCTTGGCCAGCTGTGTCCCAAATATTAAGTTTGACTTTCTGACTTTCACTTAACCGAAATGTTGCTGTTACAGAATCGAAACCTGAATTTTTCAATTATTTAGAATATTTCCTGAAATGATTACCGATGGTTGCTTTAGTTTGTTCTAATACAGCTTCAAATGATTCGAGATGGGGTTCGCAGAGAATTGTTTGGAAAACTTGGATTAAGCTACTCTTACCAACGCCATTATCACCTATGATTGTGATCTTCGCTTTGGCAAAAGTATCATTATGTTCCGAGAGTGCCGGAGAGGTGTTTTGCATTTTATTTTCAGACGGAATTATGATTGTATGCTTGATTTATGTCGGCAGATAAAGTTGTTTTATTATTCTCGATGAGGGTTACCCGTTCATTTGTTTCGAAGTTAGAACAATTAACGAAATTTCTTTAGGGCATTCGAGTGTATCAAGATAGTCCGATCTATCTACTGATTTCCTATTGAACTTGACTCTGGTAACGCGTTGAAATTCTGCCACATTGGTATATTATTATTGAGGACAAAGAATGACCACACAGCCATACAAATCAACAAAAATTTTTTTGGTTTTGGAGAACGGATACCTTGTTTGAAATAAGAAGCATTAAAAAAACGAAATTAAAAAGTAATCGGAGTTTTATTTTATGTGATTTTACTGTTTGATCGTGCTGTTGCAGAGATTTTGAAGTTCTGGAAGCACTAAGACTCTATTTAAGTCAGCAATAGGATGTAATAAACAACTATGCCAGATATTTCGTAGAGTTTGCTAAGTGATTAGAGAGATTTTGTCGTTTCTAGGTGGTTTCTTCAATTGAAAAATAAATCTCTCAAGCTCATAAGATACATTGATAAATTAAAAGCAATAATAAAGCTACGTTTATGAAAGGAGTTTTGTGTTCTACATAAGAACACAAAATGTTGGATCCACACTTAATTTTAAGTAAAGTGAGTAGGTTTTCCAGAAAACAATGAGTCTGCCATTTAGATGCATGCAAGATCATATTTCTGCAAATTAAGGAAGCTACCTTTTATATAGTAATACCTCAATTAGCAGATGAACTGTTCGTTGTCTCTTGTTACTCTATGGTTTGTTTCATTTGAAATATCTCAAGTGATTTCTTTGACATTTCCTACAAAATCCAATTTATTAATTGAGGGTATTTGTCAGGGTCATAAGTTGCTAAGTAAGTCATTAAATTGAAGTAATACACAGGAAAGTACAAGTTATTTATCAAAATTTAGTAGTAAGAGTAGTAGAAATATCAAACATATAATTAATTAGCAGCATTGTCTACTAACACAGATGTCACTGTCCTTTTTACGCCTAAGTTTTTTCGAAGTACTTAAAGAAGAACTCTCAATTCCTAATTTTCCACTTTGATCAATTTTTTTAATGAGACATCCGAAAGCGGAATACACATTGGTTCCGTCCATAGAGCTTGTTTGAATGAATTCTAATTTGTTTTCATTCGTAAATTTCGTAAGCAGATCCACTGTTTCTTTGTTAGGAATTTTATCGTTTTTAGTTCCAATAATAACAATGCAGCATTCCTCACTAATATAAGACTGAACCTCATCCATCCAGCTTTTTATTTCCTCAATTTCCAAGGGTTGCGATAGATCAAAACATATTAAAACTCCTCTCGTTCCGAAATAGTAAGTTTTGTTGATTGCTCGATATTTTTCTTGACCAGCTGTGTCCCAGATGTTCAATTTGACTCGTCGATCTTCTGACAGCTGAAACACTTTTGCTCTCATATCTAGGCCTAATATTGTGATTAGAGGCATTTCATGTATTTATCCTACCAATTGTGCCTCCACCTGTTTTTAAAAGAGACTGAAATGCGTCAAACATGGGATTTTCGAGTATTGTCTCAAAAACCTTGATCAAGCAGCTTTTTCCAACTCCGGTATCACCTAATATTGAGAGTTTTACTTTGGGAGTAGGGTCTTCTACGATGTATGAATCGAAAGATGATGATGATCTGCTCATTTCCTTTAACGCCAAGTTAAGAAGATTTTGTTATTATTTATTCAGACTTATGGAGTGGCGGTACCAAAGGGTCACAATCAATTCTAGGAGCACTTAAAATTTTGAACAGTTAGCAAGTTTCCTACAAAGAATGCTGGCATCATATGAATTTCAAAGGAATGAAAAAACCTTACTGGATTTCAAGAACGATTAACAATAGCGGAAAAAAGAATTATTAAAAATAAACGGCCCTTATTGAGAGAAAAGCTACTTTTTCAGAAAATGTCGACGGAAGTCTGTATTGCGCGAATCTAACCCGGAAGAGTGGTTTTAGTAAAAGATTTCCTCTCAGGAGACTTAAAATTGCAGGCGTATCTTCTCGAAACTGCTGAGTTTGATCAGAGATAGACAGAGCATTAGTGTTTCTAGATGCTTTATTCCTTGAAAACAAAAATAAACTTCAGCAAATGAGTTTCAATGTTAAAAATAAATCGAAAACGCCTCTGACCCAGGAATTCTGAACTTTCGAAATGAAGTCCTGGATCTGACTAATTGAAATTAACAATTTTTTGAAATAAGATGATTTGTTGACTAAACAGTCGGAAACTTTCTTCTAGCAAAAGCCCCGCGATTGGAGCCAGAATCCCGAGTTTTTAAGTCCTGACCACGACTAACTCAGAAATGAAAAGACTAGTTTAAGTCATGATTGTTAATGAGAAATATCAACTGAAAACGCTGCAAGGAGTTGACAGGTGGTGTTACAATAATTTTCCATTAAGTAGTGGTGTAGCCCAGCTGGCTCCTTGCCCGTAAGTCCAGCTCTGTGCTTTGACATAACGAATTAGTTAGAATCATCACAATGAAATATTTACAATGGCAATGATAACAATAATAATTATAATTTTTTCATGTGTGTAAAAAATAATTTTGGTTTGGTCTTGTATCGGTATGATTGGATTCGATTTTCATAAATATTTTTAAATTTAGTGAGTATAGGGTACAATATATGCTACGCATCTCTTCAATAGCAAAGTATGTGCCATTGTTGGTATGAAAATGAAAATATTTTTTCGAGAGATGAGAGAATGGTTAAACCATCTCAACATATTCAGAAAAGAAGTAAAGGTCGCCCTCTTCAAAAACCCAACGTTCCTTAGAAAATGAAAAATTTCCTTAGGTTCAAATTACATGAGGATTCCCATTGTTTTGATTCTAAACTCGAGCCCTCTTGATAGATGAAATCAAAAATTAATTGAATAACTATCTCCAAGCAAAGCAAATTTATTTTAAATTTGGACTGTGGAAGCAGATACAATGAGCAAGTGCTATAGAGATAAAATTTTTTGAAATACTCTTATCAAGTTTTTTCTTTCAGATCGAAAAGTCTGATCACTATATATATATTATTAGAGAATACTAATTATTAATACAAGTATTGGGCAGTTATTAAATAAATACTTTGCGTTAGTCTCCCTAACTATTCCACTAAAGTCCTCTGTAAATGTCTCATTCTAAGCGGTCTCAGAACCATGGAAGCTAACAACATTTTGTTAACTCATTAAACTAGGAAACATCAGCTAACTGGGCTTCAGTTTTGTAATGCAAAGGGTTAAATTGATAATTTATTTCAATGTGATCTTAGATTCCAAAACATTTCTCAGCAACATATTGAAGGCATAATATACAAGCTCTCTCGATTCCCGATTAAACTACAACATATAATAGTAATCTTCCAAAATGTATCATAATAATTCCCGCGGAACACAGAATCAAAAATTTTTTAAATTTTTATATCCACTAGTCTATTTCAACGATTCTGACCTTTATTCGAGTTGTGAGCAACAATGAGTGAACGTCGCCAATCAAAGTAAATTAGCTTCCATCCGACGACCGTCGAATGACCCTCTATTTTTTTCTATTAGACGCAACATCAAAAAGCACACCAAAACTTCTAAGCAATCCTCCTCTGCTCTGGAAGTGCCCCAAGAAAATGTGCCTGATTGTTCAGTAGCCCACTACAATGCGGGTTCTGAGTCTCTTATGCCTCCTGAACAACTTATTTCGTTCCAAAGTCCTCAAAAACTCCATAAAATACCTCTCTCAGAAACTGAATACACCGACGACGAGAAAATAAACAAGACACCTCTAATCTCCACTGCTGATACAAAAAGAAGGAAGATTACACCTTACAGTGATATACTCGGGGATCCAGCTTTCGATTTTCAAAACTCAGAAGCAGGAAAGAAACTATCTGCAACAAGCAAAATGTCAATTGGTGATCTGTTGAGTAATAGTCAAAAAGAAAGTGCAAATGACAATGCAATGATTGAAGAAATTCCACTCAATACAAAGGCATCAATAACCTCGAAGTCTTCATTCAAAGTTTCAAGAAATTTGCGCTATGATCATTCACCAAATCTGAGCGTCGATAAGGATATTGAAAATAAAGACAATTTTTCTCAGAGGAAGGAGAAGCCGCTGAACTTTGAAACTCCAATTAAGAGTGTTAATTCAGGTCTAATGTTTGCTACTGCAACAGGAAAAGATTTGAATATAAATCCTCTGAAGTTAAAAAAAGTTCAGGAGCTATTCAGCCAAGAGGGCTCAAACAACTCTTCAAAGAGCACCCCAAAAATTATTACAGATACAGGCGAAGGTGAGGCTCAGCTGAATAACCGAATTGAAGAGGAGACTCCACGGTTCAAACCCTCAAAAGGCGGAGAATTTAGCCCCGGCATGAAGCAGAACAACCGTCAATTGGATAACCAGAAATCTATGATAGACGAAAATACCTTGGATTTTGGAAACGTAATAAACAGAAATTCTGCTAATAAAAGTATTGCTACAAAGAATGAAGGATTCGGCTTCATTACAGCAGGAGGTAAGAATCTTCTGATTGATAGCAGCAGGCTTGAATCAAGTAAAAAGCTCTTTGAGTTCTCTCAGAGCCAAGAAGTTACTCCTTACGACGAGAAATCAACAACCGCAAATGAAGAATCTCTCTTCTCAACATCAAACAAAATCTTCCGTGCCACTCCCAACGTCCATTCCAACAACAATCAAATTGCAGATAAGAAAAAGTTGAAATTTGTAGATGAATTAGTCGAAGAATCTCCTGGCGCTATAAGTTTTAACAAGCCTCGTGAAAACCAAAGTGGGCTGCATAATTTTTCTGAACCACTATTTTCGACTGCAAGTGGGAGAGGGTTAGCTATCGATCAAAAGAAGATTGAATCAACGAGTAAACTCTTTCAAGAGTCCCAGGAATTATCATCATCTTCTAAGTCTCACGGAGCGGTTTCTTCAACGGCTGATGATAAAAATTCTAACGCCACTTTTACGAAGCCAATGGCAACGGTAGAAAGCAATAATCCTAATCAGAAAGCATTTCATTCGAAATGGAAAAATTCTTCGAACCCTCAAGGGGCAAAGCCGAAAATCGATCCGAAAAGATTTGAAGCCCTGATCTCATTTCTTGAAGGATCAGATTCCTTATCTTCTGACCATTCCAGCAATAACAGTGGCAAGCCTATTGTTTATTCCAAATCAATGATTTCTACATCAAACAAAAGTATAGACAATAGAATAAAGCAGGATGTACCATTTTCAAGAAATACTGGGCAGATACCTGGAGACTCCACGAAAAAATCAATGAGTAATAATAGTTCAAATCAGCCCTTTATGTTCACAAGTGGAGGCGGAAAGAATTTACAGGCGAATTCTAGTATGCTCGAGAAGTCAAAGAAACTCTTTGAAATGTCTCAAGAAGATGAAGAAGGAGAGGAATTAATGGCTCATGCGTCAAGGTTTAGAGTTCAATCAAATCAAAATTCTCGACCTGAAAGAGCTTTCAAAACCCTCGAGAATTCGAATCGTATTGTGCCTCTGCACTTAAAAGTTGCGAATTTTGTGCCGCCAGCTAAACCATTCGGCAACAAAGGAATTCTAGACAGTGAGAATAAACTCGAGATAGAGGAGGTCTCAAATCCAGCTTTGGAGAAGTTGAAGCCAATAAATAGTCGGTTTAAGAACCAAATAGTGATCCGCAAAGATCATTTAAAGAAAGCTGAGAAATTTTTCGAAATGAAAAATGATAAAAATTCCAGCTTTTTCTTTGGGGACGTTGGACGGACAGGCTCATCAACAGAGTAGCTTCTTTGCTTTTCTCGCAGGCTAATATTTATTATTTCAGGTCACCAAGGATGCTGCCAGCCAAGAAAATGAGAACGAATAATAATCAAACGCTCTCATTTAATCCGAAGTCGGGAAAAGAGGTGCGAATAATGAGTTATCCCTGTATATTTATCCTTAAAAAATCTTAATTAGGCGTACAAGATGGGAAATAGCTATACGAAGGCAGCTTTCAGCGAAAGTGGAGGAAAACTAAATTCCTTTGGCGGCATTAAAAGAAACTACGAAGAGCTTCAGCGTGGGAGCTCATTGAGTAAGCTATTCAAGAGTATTCAAATAGTGAAAATGATTGTTCAAAAAAGATTTGAAGCCAAAACCACCCAAAGTAAAAGAACTCCCTCCTCCAGGATTTAAGCAAAAAGAGCGTGAGGGTTTTTTGGAAAACCCCAAAGTGCGAAAATACTTGGAAAGAAAAGAACTCTCAAAAAAGTCGCAGGTGCTGTACACTCCAACCTGCTATAACAATACAAAGAAGCGGAAAGACCTCGTTGATTCTAATGCACCTTCCAATGTTCTGGGCTTTGAGAACTTTAATGCCAACGATTTTAAAATACCTTGCCATTGTGTTAAACAGAGACCCGTAAGCGCTTCTAAGAGAACTCTTAACGATCACCCATCTAATGAATGTGATTGCAACGGGTCACTTGAGATTTTCAAGGAGAAGCTAAGAGAAATATTAATTAATGAAGGATTGCGTCCAGACTACATGAGCCAAGTAGAAACCATCTTTTTTTGAAATCAATTTATACTCTCTTAGGAGTGGTTTGACAATCATTTTAGAATGATTATTTGGAAGCTCATCAGTAAGGCTCGCTATTTCGCAAAAGGAGAGAGCTGCCTCAATTTTCAAACTATTAAAGCCGAGCTCGAATATCGGTATTCTACTCGTCCTATTTATTAAGCTCATGACAACTCTCTGAGTAGATATTTTATCGAAAATTTTGAAGCAAGAAGATCAATAATTAAACGAATCTTTGAGAAAGATGCAGCCATTACATCTCATATGGTGCTGCTAGTTGGAGAGATAAAAACTCACTACGAGGTAGAAGGCCAAATGTTTTACATTGTTGAGCTTTCAGATGGATGGTATTCTTTATACGCCGAAGTGAAACATGAAATCAATCCTGCGAGAATACCAGCAGCGCAAGCGTCAAACAACGCACTTATCACAAAGCTAATTACACAGAAAAAACTAGCGCCTGGTGTTAAAATCGAGGTGAGTGGGCTTCTTTACAAAAACAAAACTGGTCCTCCAGCTTCCAATCCATTGGATGTACTAGAGCCAGACTCTTTTGTTGAACTCTCATTCAACTCAATAGTGCGAGCCCGCTGGAACGCGAAACTTGGAGAAGTCCCAACAAAGGTTGTGAGAAAAAATTTAAAATCGCTCCGACAGAACGGAGGGTTTGTCTCTGCGATTGATGTATTTGTCGAAAGAAAATACCCGCTCATGGAGAGAACACAAGCTGGACTGAGGCAAATAACCCCAAGTAGTTTAGAGGAAGACAGCGAAGGCATCAATGGAAGAAAGGGACTCAGTTTCCGACTCAAACTTCGTGACGCTCTGCATTTATACACGGAAACAGATGATAATTCGGATCCTTACGTCGAGATCGAAATCTCTCATTGGACTCGAGAATGGTATGAGAAAATAAATGAAGGAGATCGAGTTGTGTTCTGTAACCTGAAAGCCACCCCACCGTATAACAAGAATTTCAGCTATTTTGATTTTAAAACCTTTTCGCCAAAAACCAACTGCATTTTTCTCCAAACAACCAATCAATCAGTAATGCAGACGTTCTCAGAACTAAAGCTTCCCAAAGGAAAATTCCTTGAAATCAAAGAGCACGGAAAGTGTATTGCCTCGCCGAATTTAGTTCCACAGGAGGTTGAAGTTCCATCGACAATGGAGGAAGAAGGTTTTTATGCTGAGCTCTGGCGGCTCCGGAACGATATTGATGTGCAAGGCGTTGTTGTTGAGTGTGCTGGAGCTAATCTCCTCGGTGTGCTGTCCACAGAAAGCTTTTTTATTGTCGAGGTATGTCAATGAAAAAATTTCTTCTTAGTTATTCATCACTTGGTGTAGATTTTCAACAAATCTTATCTTACAAACTTAAAGTTACCTTTGTCCAAAGGGAGTATAGTCGCTTTCAAAAACTGCCAACTCATATCAAGAGCTTATGTCGAACTTGAAGAGTCTAAGGAAGAGCTATTTGTGCTCCGGACTAACGACTATTCTGTCTTTCTTCCTTCTTCGGCTGTGGACAGTAAACTTTCACTTTATACTCGTTTAATTTTCTTTTAGAATATGCCAAAAAGGAATTAGAGAGTATCAACGTTGAAGAGTTTCTGGAAAGAGGCAAGGAGGTCTTAGCTCATGCCAAAAAAAGAGCCATCCCAGACAAAAAGTTTTAATAAAATTATCAGAGTCGCTTTGAATTAGCTGCGCAATTATTCTGTATTTCTTTTCTTTTGCTTAGGCAACAACTGAAGGTAGTTTAGCTTTGAAAAAACGAGTTGTATTCAAGTACAATTAAAGATATTATAATTCACATTTTCATTAGCGAGGGAAAAAAGAACTTGAAAATTAAATAAAATCTTTGACTCTTAATCGCCATGAACGTGCCACCAAACGGTCCTCCTAAAGTACAACACAATATCTAGCAGTATTTAATCACATGTTGTTGTTTAGGCAGTCTTTCTGACAAAGAAACAGCGAGAAGAGCTACAAAAAAAGGAAGAAGAAGAGAAAGCAAGAGCTGAAAAAGAAAAAGAAGAAGAAATCAAGAAAGCTCGAGAGAAATACCTGAACTACAATGGTATGTTTACACTCACTTCTTTATCTTTAATATTGTTTGCATTGCAGCTGAAGTTGAAAAAAGAAAGCAAGAGCGCGAAAAAACTATGAAAGAAATTGATCGAAAAAAAGAAGAACGGTACTATTGATATCCTGCGACGCTGGCTCTAATAAATACACACTAGGCGCAAGAGGAGTCGTTCTCGCAGTCAAGAAAAACAGAGAGATAGGGAACGTGAAGATAAGGATCGTAAAGGAGACCTCGATAAAGATCGTATAATGATTAGTAGTGACAGAGGCAACGTATCGCAAAGGTACGAACAAAGCGAGAAAGAAATTAACACAATCAAGGTAAAATCTCGTCGTTCAAGTTCACGTTATGAGCGAAAAATTAAACAGAGCACTTATCTTGGGCTGAAAGAAAAAAAGAAGCGCATGACTAAGCCTTCAGAAAAGTTTAAAAATATTTTCAATTTTGAATGGGACAATTCCGAGGACACAGCTGCTGATATCAATCCATTGTATGATTTTTTAACGAGTTTTCTGAGTCTTACCTTTCTTTCAGGTACGCAACACGACAAGAATCTTCTATATTATTTGGAAGAGGTATTCGTGCCGGCATGGATGCAGTGGAACAAGAAAAACGAGCAGAGTAAAAATAATAGTTTTTCATAGCGATCTTATTAATTGTGACTAATTAGCAACTATGAGAGACAAATTAAGAAATTCGAGGATCGACAAATGGAAGTCGAAGGCGGAAAGAATGACGAAGAGCGTGATGAAGAAGAAAGGAAAGAAGGAGCCTTCAATCCAGGAAGCAGAGCGATTGCAAAGAGAAGCATTTATGAGCTCGGAGATACGAAACATTGGTCTGAAAAGAAAGCTGAGGAGATGACCGAACGTGATTGGAGAATTTTCCGTGAGGATCATGATATCATCATTAAAGGCGGTCGAGTGCCGAAACCAATGAAAGAATGGGACGATAAATTGCTTCCTGATTTTATCATGAAGGCGATTAGAAAGCTAGGGTTCACGAAACCTACGCCAATTCAAATGCAAGGTATCCCTATTGGGTTAGCCAGAAGAGATATGATTGGACTTGCACCGACTGGATCTGGAAAATCCGCGGCATTTATGATCCCTCTCATCATGTTCTTAAACTCTCTGCCTCCGATTGATGAAAAAACTTTGCATGATGGTCCCTACGCCATTGTTTTGGCTCCTACGAGAGAGCTCGTTATTCAGTTACATAAGGATTTTGAAAAGTTGGCACAATATACTAAACTTAGAGCATCGGCTGTTGTGGGTGGTCGCTCTGCTGAAGAACAAGCGTTTACGATTAGAAAAGGAGTAGAGGTGATCATTGCGACTCCTGGAAGACTGAAAGACGCTCTAGAGAGCAGATATACCGTCCTTAACCAGTGCTCATACGTGATAATTGACGAAGCAGATAGAATGGTGCTGGATTTGGGTTTCGAAGAGGCCCTCAAAGAGATTCTTGACGCGATCCCTTCGACAAATCTAAAATCGGAAGAAGAGAGCGTGGCTGAAATACAAGAGGCAATTACAAAGGCTGGAGAAAAGATATACCGAGTTACGCACATGTTTTCAGCGACAATGACTCCGCAGATTGAGACGATAGCAAGAAAGTAATGCTTCTTAAAGCATTGAACTATAGCCTAATTTATCCTTGCTTCCTAGGTACTTAAGATGTCCAAGTTATATCTCGATCGGTGAGCCTGGTGGAGGAAAGAAAGAAATCGAGCAACGAATAGAGATGATATCTGAAAGCGAGAAAAAGTATGATGAAACTGCTTTAACTGTCTAATTTAAATCAAAAAATTAGGAGTCGTTTACAAAAAGCGCTTAGTTACACCGAGCCGCCAGTTATTGTATTTGCTAACTCGAAGCGAGGAGTTGAGGTCCTTCACAAGTACATTGACAAATGGGGGGTAATGTATCCAACTAAAGGCATTAATAACAAAAATTTTTTTTTTCCTTAGTGGAAAGCAGTGATCTATCACGGTGGAAAAACACAACAACAGAGAGAGGCTGCAGTCGATGGATTCAAGTCGAGTAAGAGAAATATGTTTGTTAAAAAAATTAATCTTTTTTCTTTGTAGGAAAATATGATGTGTTAGTGGCTACCGACGTGGCTGGTAGAGGTCTCGACGTCGAGGGAGTTCGACATGTTATCAATTTCGATGCACCCAAGAATATCCTGGAATTTGTCCACAGAACAGGAAGGACGGGAAGAGCTGGAAAGAAAGGGATCGCTACAACTTTCTTAACAAAGCATGATGAAGCGCTTTTCTATGACCTCAAGAATTTCCTTGTCCAGAACGACCAATACGTGCCACAAGAGCTGCTTGATCATCCTGCATCGAAAATTAAACCCGGCACCGTTGATGCTAAACCAAGACACAAACAGGTCGTCTTTGCTCAATAAATTGATTCTATTTACTTCATACCACCAGTGGAAATGAATGTGTGTTTGCATATAATGAAAGTGTGTGTGTGTAAATATCATATCGTCAAAACAATTGAATGAGCTGACTTCATAATAGTTTTGGATTATTCTTCAGGGAAATTTACAAAACTTTAAAGCGTGATCAATCTGTTCATGAGAGATTGCAAAACTCTAGAAAATTTGTTAGGTCTCTGAGTTGAAATTGATTAGTAGCAAATTGATTCTCCAACGCCCTGAGCAAGCACGAATAGGCTGGCATTCAGCAATAGATGTGGTGTAGTGAGCACTATACAGAACATTTCTCAATGGATAAGCATAAGTTAGGATCAGGAAGGACTGTGGACAGGTGCACTTGAAAGCAAAATAGCTCTTTAGAGACTAGACTTGCTATGTATAGCATTCGCTTTTCAAATCAAAGGAAAACTTTGAGAAGGCGATAAAGAATTTTGTCAAGCAATTGTGACCATTGGAGTAATTTGTTTGTAGCCTGATTAGAAGTCCAAAGAATAAGATGAAATAATCAATTTTCAAGAGCAAGTAAGGTCTTAAGCGCCGTAGAGCTCAAAACAAATTTGAATTTATGGAATTTCAATTCATGATGAATTACAAGAAATATATTCTCCTTTCAACGGTCTCAAGGCCAAAATTAAGTACATTCTTTCTCATTTTGTAATTAGAAAGAGACAGATCAGAACACTATCAATGGGAAAGAATGGTGGACTCTTTCTACGTTAGTGAACTCTTCGGGTCGCAACAAATCTCAATTTCATTCCAACTCGGATTATATTCTTCAGCAGTTACTATTTTCCTATAAAGAGAAGATTCCAGTTTGATTTCTCGTTACCATCAAGAACTCCACTCGATATTAATCTAGTCAAATAACTCCTGTCGCTATATCTTCGATAAATTTGAACTTGAGTTTCATAAAATAGATTCTCATGTCACTTCTGGCAAATAGACATCGTCAATTCAATCAAAAAGCCTCAACTGAACTTGTACGGGAGCCCAGACGTTTTCACTGCTCTCCTCAAGGATTCAAAATAGTTAATATGATTGATTATTGCTTCAAATTGCCTTCGTATGGAGAATACTAAAAAAACGGAAAAACACCAGAACAAAATTACTGTTGTATCTGAGTGAGAGAGAGAAAGAAGTTTTATCATTCATGTCTCTGATGATGAGATTAAAAAGCATATGTAAATCGCATAAATTTCTGATCTGCGCGAGCTATGAAGTCATTTAAAGTCTAAGTTAATGATGAATCACATTAAAAAATTAAATGCAGAGATTTGAAGTCGAAGAAAACAATCAACACCGTGAGAGTCTTGTTGAACGATCAGATCGAAAGAGCAACCGGGCCAATCTTATCGACACCATCCGATATAATTTAAGTTTCTATTCAGACAGAGAAGTCACTTTGTGTAACCTTTGTGGATTTATCATCACTATTTTCATTTTTTGGGCTTTAATTCTGGTTAAGCACATGGCAGCTTACGATTCCACAGATGTTGATGGCACCTGCCGAGGGATCTACAGTAATCTGGGATACTTTCCGTTTACAGATATCACAATGGCACCCATTTGTCCAGATGGCTTTGAAGAATTGTCTCTGGGGCAGTGGGCTGGAACTAAGTCTTTCTGCTACAAACGTCACATTATTAGTACGACCGCTTCAAGAAGGCATTGCCTTGACTGGCATGAAAGCATCGATGCTCAACAATATGCCATATGGAAAGGATCAAGTATCTGTATCAAAAGGGTGGCTAGTGTAACAAATAACACGAAGACTTGCCCTTCAGGATACACGAGATGCAATAAAGATTTGTGTGTTTCTGGAAGTTTGTGCCCTATCACTTATTTAGAGTTCTCTTCAACTCCTTTCGATCGAAATACAACAACAGGTAGCTCGAAAACTAACTTTGGAATGTATCTCAACTTCAAAAGAGAGCAACAAAAGCCTCCAGTTGGTGTACTGCGAGTCAGTATTGGCAAAGACTCTCCTTGCCTGTCGATGAACGAATACTCTAATCAGATCGATTATGCAGCGATCAAAGAGAAAGG
>ENA-UOTX01001551-UOTX01001551.1-compost-metagenome-genome-assembly--contig:-NODE-1551-length-16275-cov-9.770095_pt1 | contig 16275 bp, 10 predicted proteins | sample MGYA00238143_ERZ746982 | MGnify/ENA primary metagenome ERZ746982 (study PRJEB28758, sample SAMN06268862) | compost metagenome | isolation source: single cell | place: USA: California, Emeryville, Joint... | reverse complement strand
ACGAGGGCTGCGATAAACGATTTGCTCAATTTGCTACCCTTCACAAACATATGAAGACCCATACCGGTGAAAAAAATCATGTATGCAACCTCTGCGGCAAAGCATTCATTCAGGTAACACAACGCCACTCCTTCTCCAGCAATAACTCGCCCAGCTAGCAAATTTGACCCGTCATATCAGAATGCATGGAGGAGATCGGCCATTCTCTTGTGATCTTTGCGAAAGGAAGTTTACAACCCTCGCAAATTTAAAGCAGCATACAGAAACACATGTTGAGAAAGTAAATCATGGTCTTTCGCAGATAGGTTAACATGTCGCAGGGTCAACGGAAGAGGTTTAAATGCAATCAGTGCCATCGTTCCTACCTTCAAGCGAGATCCCTTAACAGCCATGTGAGAAATAAACATGAAGGGAAACAGGACGGACGCAATAGCACTAGTGAAGAAGAAGATTCAGAAATCGAAGCAGTTGATGAGGAGGAGCAATTAGATGTGTTTTTATTGAAAACATCGAAAGCACAGAAAAAAGTAAAAAAGGAAAATAAGGTAAAAACAAAGGTGAAGGTAGAAAAAGAGGTGGAGATCGAGACTGACAAAGAAAACCTCATGAAATTAAATAAAGATCAGCTTAAACTCGAAGATTCAGAAAAATCTGACGGCGAACCTGAACAGTCAGCGGTAGACTTGAACACGTTTTTAATTGAAAACGAGCAGAAAGGAACGGGCAGAAGGACAGTGAAGCCAGATTATCCTTATTTTCTGTTGATGCAGCAGCCTCAAATTCCAACCATGGCAAACCCTAACTCGCAAATGAAACTTGATGATTTTCTCTACAACACTGTAAAGGAGGTAATACTGCGCAGCTTCATAAGCGAAAAATCAGCCGTTTCAGTCGAGAATGAAGGGACAAGGGGATTTGTTGATATGAGGATGTTTGAAGAAGGGTCCCGTGGGTACAAAGAACCGATCAAATTGAGTGAATTAATTCCGAATAACTCAGAAGCGTCTGTGAACAAGGAATCATAATGGTTGCTTTTGAAATTGTTATGTGCAAAAAATAAAAGTCATATATTTTATAAGCGAAATAACTTTGGTATTACAGCTTCATTTTTTAACTGTGTGTGTTTTCATCTCTAAAATTTAGCTTGTGGTTCTTCTCTGATTATGATATGTTATTTACTTACCATCTCACAGAGGGAGTTACTTATTTCAATCGTGCTCTTTATTAGACTTTCAATGTAACAATAAGACAGTCTCGCGTTTTTTCTTTTTGAGATTCCTTAGATTTAATTGTTGTTTGATATCGCTGATTACTTTTAAATTAGCGAAGATAATATAAGGTTTAATCGTATCTCATTTCCTGCTATGGGAGGAATCCAAATTCGATCGAAAGACAACGCACACGCTTCAAAATACGGGTTCATTTACTTGCAACCTAACTCAGAGAGCTACTATCCCGGAGATCAGGTCACTGGCACTGTGTATCTTGAGCTGCACAGCCGATTTCCAGGAAAAACCATCCAAATCGCCCTTAAAGGAAAAGAAAAGATTTGGTTCCAAAACCCTGCTAACCCAGAAAAAGTTTCCAGTGAAAAAAGCATTGTTTTTGATAAAACTTTTGTCTTGTACACTGAAAGCAAGGGAGAAGAGCTTGAAGCGGGTCAATACGAATTTCCATTCAGTTTTTTGCTTCCTGAGAATATCCCTGGGACATTCCAACACGTTGAGACGCGATTAGCCGCGTGTGTAAAGTATTCACTCTCAGCCTCACTTCTCGCAGCCTCATCCGACAAAGCTTACGTGTTGCGATATGATAGGCCTTTTCTGGTTCATGACACGAGAATGCGGGTGGAGGATGCTGCAAGCACGTTCCCGATCCCTGTCAGGGGCTGTTTTTCTTGCATTAATCATGGAGTAAGCATAATAGATATCGCACTCAACAAAACTGCGTATCTTCCGTCAGATGAGGTCAAGATGCGGCTTGATATCAACAACACGAAATGTTCGAGGGCTATCAGCAGCGTACTCATGGAACTCCGGCACCATATTTCTCTTAAATGTAATACGGTGACTCAGACGAGAAATTATGTGATCGCTCAAAAATCCACGGAAGGCACACGACCCTACCAGCAGCCGGAGCCAAAAGAAATCACTTTTCTCCTGCCAAAAGTGCCATTGGCTGATCCTTATGAAACATTCAAATTCGAGAAACTCAGAGACAAAGCGCTAGAAAACCGCGATGAGTTAGGTTGCAGTTCAAATGGATTACTTATCAAGTCTGAGTTTTTCATTGAGTTGACTGTAAATTTTGATGGTTTGTTTGGAGAAAACGCCCAAAAAGTCTCAGTGCCTTTGCAAGTGCTGCATACGAACTTCAATTATCCGAGTCTTGAGACACCGAAAGGATGGAAACCGAAGCAGAGCCCTGTAAAGACTCTCCCTCTCTCCGCTAATGCGAAGTACGCCCAGCTCTATACTTCAGGTCGGTTGAAATCGACAAGCTACTCAGGGGATTTTACCAGGAGAGAGTTTAGTATGGAAGTTAGAGGTAGCAAACAACACAGTGGGAATATGCATCAGGCAAGCGGTAATTATATGCTGTTAGAGGATAAGCCAAATACGTCTTTTAGGGTGACTTAATTGCTAATATAATGCATATCTGATCGATGATCAGACCTAATTTCAAAGTCTCACAGAGAGAGAGTTTTATATTCGGTTTGAATGAATTTTCTTATTTATCGATATCATTCGTGCATATTGCGTTTAATCAGCATTTTCTTCGGTTCTTAAACAGCAATTAATTTTAAAACTCGATAGAAATGTTGCACGTAGAAGATGAATACTTGCGCCAGTATTACGATGTTGGAAAAGCGATTGAACACAATGACATAGAAAAACTATTCGGAGGAGGTGTCGATAAAGCGTTCTTTGAAAATGTCGATTGCTGCATAAAATGGGTAAGATTGCGTGAAGATAATTGAGAACTCAATGAAATGAGATAGAATAATGATACTGCCCTTCATGTGGCTGCGGAATATGGACGTATAGAGATATTCAAGACGCTCATGGAAAAATACAATGCGAATCTGATGATAAAAAATAAGGTAATGGCTGCAGAAAAAATGGATGTCATCATCAATTACAGAATGGAGAACTGCCTTTTCATTACGCTTGCAGAGAGGCTTCGCTAGAAATCGTCGAGTATTGTATCAAGAAAGTCAAGCTCAGAATTGACCTCAAATCCGACGTAACGATACATTATTGGCTAACTTGATATTCAATAACAAAAATCGGTATTGTAGGACACTTGGAGTGGACTTTTTTATGCTGCTCTGAATAATCATGTAAAGATCGCCAGGTATTTAATCGGTAAAAACGCATTGGTCAACCTTTGCGACAAAGTAAGCTCTCAGTTGATCGATCGGTTTTCATTGAATTCCTCGTTTTTTGAATATAGTTCAATAGAACGCCATGTCATTGGGCAGCGAAATTTGGATACTTTGACATGTGTAAGCTGTTACTCGAGAACGGTATTTACCAACTTTTTAAGTGGATTTCAATTCACTAACTCCCCTTGGTAAAATAACTAGGTGCCGATCTAACCATTGCTGACAGAGACCAAAAGACTATCCTTTCATTTGTTGACGAGTCAGATAGCCCCGAGTTCCAGGAGAAAATCAAAACTTTGTTGCTTATGTTAAACAAAACAAATACCACTATTTCGACTATCAGCACTGAGCAATCAGCTAACTAGGATCATTTAAGCACTTTACTTTGGAGTGAATGTTAACGGAAGTCATTTGAATAATTCATTTAATATGTTTTACATAGTATTTTTTCATTGAGAAAATTGATTACCAAAAAATGATATTCCTAATTTATTACAAAGTTTCTAATCGCGATTTAGTAGTTTACTATCTGAACCCGACTCCACCAACAACGCGAGCGTATCAGTACTAGCCGCGATCCCCGAGGTATCCTGTGGTTTATATTTTCGAAGATTCAGCTTCTGCTGAATCGCGCTTTTTTGCTTCAAATTAAAATAGAACGTATTTTTCGCTTTTCTACTAAAGTCTAGTCTGGAGGGAGTTATCGCGTGCCTCCTCAAATCATCGACTTTCCTATCGGTCACAGTGACTATGGGCGAAGGGGTTGTCAATTGGGGACTTCCAGGTTCTCCGGTCAACTTTTTCGGAGAAGTATACCTTATAGACGTGCTGATCGGACGTTGTGCTGAATAATTTTCAGATGAGTCATGTAGCGTCTCTGGCTCCTCGCTTGCTGTTGACTTTGCCGCTGTTGGCAATATACGTGATAGCTTCGATCTAATAATTTTCGAAGGCAGCTGCGAACTCGAATTCGATTTGGAAACGTTCACATCGCAATCAGTTACTGTCGTCTTCGGGTAAAACGACTGTGAATGTAGCAACTGGTTCTCGAAAGAACTGTTTGTGATGAAAGTGTTTGAAGTTGTCGTAAATTTCTTCCAAAGCGTCTTTGAAGGCTCATATTCATGTTTGAGGTAGTCGAGGGTCTTCGGCATACCGAAAACTCCCTTCTTAAGCTTTTTGTCTTTAAGTATACGCTTTACTCGAGTCTCCTTCGATTCTTCGAATATGAATTTATAGTTCTCTGGATTACTCATGTCCACTTCCTCTTCATGAACCTCCTTCTTATCAAAGTATTCATTCATATATACCTCTTGCTCTGACTCTCGTAGTCTGGGACGAATGGTGGGACTCTTGTGCGTAATTCTGATCGCCGTCGCCTCAGGCTTCTTTACAAGTCTTATCGGAGTATGATTTTGCCTTTTCTTTTCTGAAGTAACCACAGGCTCTTTATGAATGCTAGTGTCAGAAGGAACCGGATTTTCTGGATGATCTTCATGTAAATTGTTTCTCGATAATGAAGTTAGGGCAGCTAGACTGCCTAGATAAGGTTGAGATCGATCCGCTTTATCAGGCGACCAAAACTGAAAAGTGGTTTGCAGGCGAGCCTTTGTAGGAGACGCATTCTTACTCACAGACCCCTGATAAGTTTTATCGGTGTCTTCGAGAGTCAGTCTTGAAGCATTCTGGAAAGGGTCTTTTCCTTGACGAACTCTCATCGCTGACTGGGAATGCAATAGCCGAAGACTCTTCGCCTGTTGCTTTTCCTTTCCGGTTTCTACTTTCAACGCATCTAAATCTGCTAGTGTATGTTTGTATTTATCTTCTTGAGGAGGCGGTTCATTTGAATTTAACTGGTCCATCGAGAAATTTTTTGACAGCTGTTTGTTCACTTCTTCCGAATCTAAATCGAGCCTCGTTTGCTGCATCTGGCTGGGGGTAGGTGTGAGGCGCTCTTCCCGTAAGCTTCTATTATTGAAAACACGAAGACTCGGCTTATTTAGCAAATGAACGACATTCGCATGTTTGCTCAGAAACCTTTCGCTATAAGCTCGATATTTAGATTCTAACTCGCGGACTAGGTTCTGGAAGATCACATCCCTTTGCTGCTTTTTCTTTTGGTAATATAGCCGAGTCTGGTCTTCCATCTCAGTATGGATCCGCACAAACGTTGCTTTCAGTATTGCTAGGGCTGACATGCGAGTCGATACTACCTTGATTTCGACCGATTAATGAAATTTTTTTCAAAGGAACAGTTAGTTACTCGAACACGATTATCGTATCTTTCTTGAGATCTTTTATAATCGAGCACCTCTTCCCCAAGCAGTGTCCCTGGTCCCACAGTACAGATAGGAATCCAATGCACTTTGCTCGTGATAACATCTTTCTTATCCAGTGGGTTTAGAATTTTGACGACATGTTTCCTTTCAATAACACATTCTCCAAACTCGATTAGATAAAGTTTTGGTTGCTTTACAATGACGCCCTCGTCCATCAGCACGTGTCCTTCTGAGAAGCCTTCGCTCTAATTAAAAGGAGAATAAACCTTATAAAATTTTCCTTGAAAATAAGTTTACGACGAACGAATATGTGATCTTGCTTTTGACTTGGGAAGAGGAGATCGATGATAAAAAGGAAAAACAGCGCAGAAGAAAATTGTTTTTCTTATCAAGATTCTTTCGAACGAAATTCCTGTAGGTTTCCTCGTCAAGGACCAGGAACTCGCAATCTGTTTTGCAGAGAATAGAGGCCGTACGTTTCGCACCTGGATTCTTCAAGGCTAAATGAAATGATGCAAGCTTATTACAGATTTTATTATAGCAAACTCACCAGCGTCGCCAAAATCTGCGCCTTTTCCGAGGACTCTAACCAAGTGCCCGAATCTCGCTGCCATCGACTTGAACTCCTCTAATCTTAGATCCTCTTCGGTTTTTTCATCTGTATCACCCGGGTCTCTTCTCACAAGGATACTCCTCCTTGTTGCTGCTTCCTTAAAGCGATCTGTCGCCTTCATCGTTCCTGTAATTTGCGTAACAGTCTTCACAAAAGAAACTGACATTTTTCTTGAATCTCGATGTATTGATGGCCTATTTGGAGAGATAGAGTTCCTCTGCTGCTCTTCCTCCTGCTCGGCCTGTCTTTGTGCTTCCATCTGCGCAAATAACGTGAATTTCCTCCCAAATGTAGTTAGTCGGGCAGTCTGCTCGTAGTGCTGCTTATCTCGATCATATACGTTGTTGTAGTTGGCCTGAGTGAGTACGCCGACCTCTCCCGCTAGGATGACATAGAATTTTTGATTCGATTCGTCTCCTTGTCTAAACACAAATTTCCCCATGTCAAAGCGTTCGTATTTCATATTTGAACAGAGTTTCCAAACATTTTCAAAGTTGTTTGTTGCTTCGGACTCTGCAAATAGGTTCGAAAAGAATTTTAACCCTCTGACAGCCTCGTAAATCCTCTAAATAAAAGATAATGAGAATGCATGAAGTAGAAGAGGAAGCTCACGTCGAGATCAGAAGGATCCTTTTTTTCTTTGCGAAGCGCATCGACCAAAAAATTGTGTTGAATATCCTATTTATGAGGGTAAGAGAGCTTGCATTGATTGTGTGTACGCTGGGGAACTCAGACACGTCAGAGCTACTTGAATCATCGCTATCATTGGAGCTGATGGAATTCAGCGACATTTGCTATTAATTTTATTCTTGAATCTAACTAATTGTGATTAAACGAATCCCATTTGTTCTGATTTTATTGATTCAATCAATTGGTGAGCACCATCATATCGCGGTTGTATTGGTTCAATCGAGAAAATAAGTATATGATACTAGTCCAGCAATCCAATACTATGGCTATTTGCGATTAAAGCGAGATATAACTTTTTTGGAACAGTGTTCCACGATCCAGCCTATGTTAATGTTGGGTTCTAATTGAAACAGCTATTCACTTCTAAGATTGTGTTGATACTAGCTCTAAGGCTCTTTTTTTCGTGTGGGCAGTGCAACTAGTCTCGTAGAGATTCACGAGGGTCGTTAATATCAACTCTGACAGGAGCTGGGAGAACTATCTGATCACCTTCTCAGTGGGCTATACGCTTTAAGACGGGCCGACCTTTTCTGAGATTATTTCTCAAATTTTGGCATTCTTTTATAAGAGAATTTTCATCTCAAGAGAGTATTAAAGGAAATACTATTACTAAATTTTCCCTCAATTTTATTGAATCAAATCCAAATATCAACAGGCTTACAATGAGTAGTATCAAATCAATCAAGCAGGAAGAAGGGAGCGACGATCCATCTCAACGCCCAAGCAAGAAGATAAACGAAAACAAGGCCCGAATCGGTGCTTTCCTCAATGAAATCAAAAAAGTCATCGACAAACGAACAGACTTGATCCACAAAAAAGTAAACCTTAAATCTAGATTCCCACCTAACCTCCCACAGCTCATCCGAGTTCTTTTTCAGAGTCTCAAAGACAACTACTATCAAAAAAACATGGAAGAAGAGCCGGTTTCCAAGGGCTTTAAGGCCAAAATAACGAAACTCCTAATTCAATCCTCCAAAGAGCCCGATACTAGAGAAATCACCGTGAAAGTGGAAGATGATCTAATCCATAGACGATTTGCCAATTATATTCCCTTGAAAAGCTCGATTTTCGTAAAGACGCTTCATTTGTGGATTTGGCTTGATACATACATAGTCTGAGGACACACTGCAGGATTTTTATCCGAACTTCGGCGATGAGAATTATTCGAATGTTCAAGAGAATTGGGACTTGACGAATATTCCCGACGTGCTTCGACATACAGCTAGTAAGAGGAACAGCTTCAGTTTTTCGATTCAAAGGTTTAGAGCAGGATCTTATTCTATACGAAGTAGCACAGAATTTCAGCGATGTGCCAGACTATCTTGAAATTTATAAACGCCTCAACAAGCTGTCATGCAACACCGCAGCCATTAAACGTAGGTTGATAAAGCCTTTACTAAAAAAATTAATAATGCTATCTGTGCTTCAGGATTGACAATATTACCCGCATTGTTGAGAAAAGTGAGCAGGAGTTCATCAAGTACCGATATACTCTCAATAGCAGTTTGTAATCAGCCAACCAGTGAAGATTGTTCGATCAAAATAGACGAGTCTTTAAACGAAGAGACACTGTTCAAAACGCATAAAGAGCTCTTCTGTGAAAGATGCCAGCTCTACGATTGTAATCATGGGCTACTCGATGTAATTTATCGCTTTATTAACTCTCAGAACACTATTCACCATATCAATAGTTTTATAATTTTCTGAATCCGAGTCGCTTTTCCACACTCGAGCTGGATCAATCCCGTAAGATGATGCATGACCAAACTAAAACGAGAGAAAAGCTATCAAGCAATCCGAAGAAACCTTGCTCAGATGGATGTTTTCTCAACCTCAGCGAAAAAGAGCAATGCGAATTTTTTTTCCAGCAAACTCAGCAAACTCTTTCAGAATTCGATGAAGCTCTCATCGGCCATGTAAATGAAGAATTAGGAACGATGGGTGCTTAATGTTTCAAATAGGGCGTGCAACTATTCAAATTTGAACCGTGCAAAATCGTGAAATTATTCACACCAGGCACAATGACCTGTGCTCAAATCTATACACACCTTTATTCCAAATATATGATCCCAAGACATAACAATAAAGACGACCAAATTGCAATTGGCCATGATATAATCCCTACAGCGAGTGCTCGCCCAAAAAAAGGTTCAAAAGGTTCGAAGTCAAACAAACGCAATTTTTTCCCAAATTTTAAAAATGTGTCCACAAACACTCAAGGTAATTGCTGCTTTATGGTATAGCTAACTAAGGAAATTATGTTTTTCGAAGGGAATTTCTATTCTCCTTATAAGCCCTGCTACCATTCGTTCACAAATCAGCAACAAGATGAAAATAAAGAAGACATGTGCGATAATTCTTGTGAGTGCTTTCAACGAAGTTTTTGTGATAAATACTGCATGTGTGATCACAAAAAATGCAAAATAATGTAAATATCAAGCCTGAACGCAGAGACTTATCAAAGGTCTTTCTTAGGAGGAAAGGCTGCGAATGCGCTGGATCTTGCTTCGCTCGAAGCTGTCTCTGCTACTCGCTGAACTGTGAATGTGATCCCGATATCTGCAAAAGTAAGCTCCCAATGAATGGAAAACTTAATTAACTGAAAAAATATTCTTGTAGAATGCTATGACTGTGGGCCTGACCATCCCAAAAGAAACAAATGTCGAAACAACGCAATATATTTCGGAACGCAGAAGGTTTAGTGTTATTTGTTGATTCAGTAACCTGATCCTGTGATTCTACAGAGATGTGTCATTGGACCATCAGAAGTTTGCAATGGGCTGGGTTTATTCAATGTAGAACCAATTTATAAGGAAGATTTTGTGAGCTCCTATGTTGGAGAGGTACTATATACCTGGCTCATTGTTCCTCTCATAATTTGACTTTGAAAAATTTTAGTTAATTTCCTGGGAAGAAGCTGAAATGCGCGAGAAATGGAATAGCTATGATAAGGAAGTTTATATTTTTTGCGTTACAGACGAAGTATCGCTTGATTCTTTCTATTCATCTGGCTAATATACTCTAGCGTGTTATTGATGCAAAATACAAAGGAAACAAATCACGATTCATGAATCACAGCAGCGTTCCTAATATTGTTCCAAGGGTATCTATATCATTGATTAGAACGTGATGATTGACGGTTTCTGTATCCTATAGAATATTCTTACACAAGGTGAGTATCATATTGCGTTCTTTGCAACGGAATTTATACCCCCGGGCACAGAGCTGTTTTTTGATTATGATGGAGGGAAAGAGCTATGGAAGCATTTCGACTGGATCACCAAGAAACCGAAAAATAAGAAAAAACCCACAAAACAATCAGATTTGGAGGATAAACCGCCTCTGAACGCTTTATTACCGAAAAAAGTAGATTGTTGTGTTTCCTCTTTGGCAATAACAAAATTACTTCTTCAGGTAGTACGAACCGAAAAGATAGCGATAGGTTTATCGATTGATGCCGTGAAGAAATTCAAGCCACTTAATGCCCCTCCTTAAAACATTCAATATCCTGTATTTCTTATATCTAACCTTAGGACCTCGAATAGAAAGGTTGCGCTTATTTTTTCAAGCGTCCTGTATTATTTCGAGTATATTTTCCAGAGTTATATGTTATTCAGATGCCAATCTAGCTCTAGTCACCACTTGATAATGGTCAGGAAAACTGTTTATAAATAAATTTTGCACTTCACAAAAACATCAATTTGCAACGGAGATAACAATCTTTGAGATCCCTGCAACTTGAGAATTAATTCATATAACAAGTAATTGATTAAGCTAAAAGAAAAACTTTTGCTTTATTTTCTTCGTTACTAGAGTTTCGACTTCCATATAAAACGAAATTCATGAATTATTGTTATTTAATATGCTTGCGATTAAGAAATAGCAGATTTAGAGGAAAACAACGGTTTTAAGTTTTTAGAGGAGAGTTCCTCTGCTACGTCACGAATGACCATTCATATGGATGCTGCTACAGATTTTCAGTGCAGTTATCAAATAAAGACGTTATATCATTTAAATGCTCTGTTAGAAACGAAATTAGACCCCCGCTCCGGATATCTTGCAAAGATAACAGGAAACACAATTCAAAATTGTTGTTTATGTAAGTGCAAAGGACACGAATGATGGGAAATCAAAATCTATTCTGATGACTCTCCTTGACTCCAAGGGGATTAAATTCATATAATCTCAAAACCAAAGCTTGGAATATTCGACAAAAGAATAAAATATTTTGATCGCTAAAAGATGAAAACTCGCACCTAATGCTGATATTAGTGCGCATAGAGTATCTTAACACTGCCGGTTTTCCTTCCTTCCTGTTTGGTGTTCTTTGACAAAGCCAGAACTAAACTCTGTGTTGCAATATTATTGGTTATGATAGATACTATTGATTTTCATCATGAAATGATTCGATTCTTCATCACAAATATTTATTGGAATTAGCTAAGAGAAATTCAAAAGTAACACCTGATTTTGGATGTCTATGAGCACATATCAGTTAGAATATATGCTATCTAATCTGTTCGTAAGAGCTCAGAAAAACAAGTGGATCAGTATTGACATTTTCATTTACAATTGTTTAAGCACCATGTTAAGTTCTTTGCTAAACCATCTATTTCCGTCATTCCGATTCTAAATTTCAGTATATTGGCTGTTGTTTTCTTAAATGGCACTAATGGATCTATCTACCTTAGCAGTAATAGTCATCATTAATTTAAATGATTAGCATGTTTGCTTTTTTTTACAAAAAAGTTGGGCTTTGAATAAGCGAGCTTTTATATATATATTTTGTATATCTGAATTTCAGCAAGAAATCTCCAATTTAAAGCGATCAATGCAAAGAAATCGTCCCGAGCATAAAAGAAATGCGGACTCTAACAATTTTACCTTTCTCCATAAAATTTAAAGAAATCTCAACTGGAGCGTTTAGTCTGACTACTGACCTGTATCAATCCTTAAAAAATTTTGTTTTTTTTTCTCTCCTGTCTGGTGGCGACTGGAAAATATATTAATTAATTTATTCCACTAATGACTCGTGGCAGCTCCTTTTTTATTCAGATCTCTCTCGAAAAATCAGTATCAAATAAGATCAATTAGAAAACTCAATCAATATCAAGAAAAATCAAGATCAGAATACTATCAAGTCAGTCCATATAGAAAGTTTACTATATCACAAGCTCCATTCAAAATCTCTACTCCATACTAGAAAACTTCGTCCGTCCAAGCCACACACTCGAAGAATTGTACACTACACCCGTCAGTATTATCTCCTCTCTTTATGTTTCCCCTCGCTAACAAAACTGGCCAATAAAGCCGAAATTATGGCAATATTCGAGATTTTTATTTTCTAATTTCAGTATCTTTGGAAACAAAAAGATTCTACGGACACTTCCACTATTCAGTATTTCCTTTCGAGAAAGTTCAATTCCATAATAACTAAAACTCCCGTAGAATATTGCTATACTGACCTCGACCTGAAGAATTCTTACTGTCACGTTAATTAGTCCGAAACATTCCTCATTTTACGGAGCTATTCTCAACCAGTAGACATTATTACCACTAGCTTTAATCATTTTATCAACCGATCAACTTGGAACACGCTAAAAGAAAACTTTCCGCAGCGGTTGCTTATTAATATAACTTTCGCAGAATATTTAGACTGAACTCTAATCTCTTGTAAAAAATTATCGATTACACACTCCGTAAATACACAATGAGTCTTGCTAGTATACCAGACGTTGATGACACACAAGGTAAACTATGCCCTCATCCTCCAGATTTAAGTATGTTCGAAATAGAAAATTCAAAAACCAACGCGATCAGAGTTTGCAACGATAGCGTTCCGTCCTATCATTCATGCATGAATCTTGCCACTGTACACAGTTTAACAGAAATTAATGCGGATTTTCCCTTTGCTAGGGGCAATAGCATGGATAAGATTAGAATGAGTTTCAAAAGTAAAGTCTTTTTCTACATATGAAATTAACCCATATTCGTCTATTAATTAGGTAAATTTTCGATATGTCTGCCTGGAGACATGAGTAAATCAACGCCTAACATCAGCCTGAGGAGTAAGTCAAACGAATTGTTCGAGTCCTAACATTGGTGTAATTGGCTTAGATTCTGTGGCTTCTATGGAAGAACTTTTGCCTACAGACGAACTTGCTGTCAGTCCTCAGCTCCAGCGGTTTTTGGAGGTGGTGAAGGAGCGAAAACTGGTTTCTGAGGCATCAGTGCAGAGAGGAGAGCATATGGAGCTGCTTAGTAAATCTGATTCGGATATAAAATTTAATTTCTGATTCGAATAGAACATGTTGGAGAGCTAATTCGCAACGCTTTGGTTCAAGGAAATGAATTGGAACCGTACTGCGAAACGATTTTTTTCACGTTCGGCGGCGGGTTCTGGGACATTTTCGAGAAGAAAGGCACTTTAGGACAAGGGTGTTCTGGAGTCGTGAATAAATGCTGCAGAAGGGAAAATCCTTCGGCCGAATACGCTGTGAAGGTGGTTAATACGAACGGTGATGAGGAACTTTTGTTGAAGGTGAGTAACAGATAGAAATTCGATATCATTGATCTTTTTTGAAAAATTAGACGATTCAAGAATACAAGAATCACAGAAGATTATTCCACAAAAATATCGTGAACGTCTTTGAATTACATATCGATCTGCTGACGAAGAAAACTTACCTCTTGATGGAACTAGTGAAGGGGAAAGAGCTGAAAAATCATCTTGCTTCCAGGACACGATTCGATGGTAACGAAAACACCTAACCACTTTTTTCGCTAATGTTATTGCTGGCTCACTTTGAATAGAAAAAACAGCATCGATTATCATGAGAGAGCTTCTCTGCGGAATCCAGTATCTTCATTCACGAGGAGTCGTCCATAGGGATATCAAATTAGAGAATATTATCGTCTCGGAAGGTATCTTCGCGGAATATTTGGCTAGAATTAATTTGCTTGCCTTATTCATATTAGACTATAGCGTCGTCAAGATAACGGATTTCAACGTCTCGAAGTTCTTTGATAATCAACATTTCAAATACTTCCCTCACCGCAAAAATAATTTTCATATGTGGACTTACACCGGCACAGTTGCTTTTCTGCCTCCTGAAGTATTCAACGACCTCGAATATACGTAAATTTCCCTAAACCCCTCTATCATTATCAACTCATTACCCACTCAGCGAAGCGATTGACATCTGGGGTGCTGGAGTCGTGCTTTATACCATGCTCTCTGGAAGACCGCCTTTTCGATCTGAATAGTAATAATCAACTCAAATAATCCTCGAATTCAATTCCTACTTTGGTTGTAGTCAAGATGATCTGATCGAGATGATCAAGAAAGCAGAAATCAAATTCGAAGGCCTCGTTTGGACCAGAATCAGTGATGAAGCCAAGAACTTGGTTTCTAATCTCTTACAAAAGGATGTGAGTCTGCGATACACACCTGAGGATGCACTGATTCATCGGTGGATAGTTAATGTAAACATACATTAGCTGAGGCGGGAGTTGTTAATCTCCATATTTTGAATAGAGAGGACACAAAACCGTCCCTGATGCTTCACCGACGGTTTCAAAAAATAACTTATTACAGCTTCTGGAACAATTCCTTGTCCCAAAGAGAACAATGACATCCTAAGCTTCACGATCTTCGCGTCAGTAATTTGAAAGAGCGAGATCGATGTACAGAGAAGACAAAGCTCGAACTTGTATTATATATGCGTTTTAAATGTATCAATATAATCAAAGCTTACTACTGTATCTGAGAGTTATTCTAATTTTAATTGGATTCGTCCAATGGCCTCTACATAGAAAGAGTCCTTCGGTAGTTGAAGTGGAAAATCTGGTGAATTGACTGACTATTTTACTAAAAAGAGTGTTTTGTCTGTTTGGAGAAGATAGTGAGAGAGAGGTATGATAGAAGTGGTGTTGGAGGTCGTGCGTGTGTGTGATACTTTTCATGATTGAGCTATTGGAAGATTTATTATTTTACTCACTGGTATTTTGGATACTGCACTGCCATCACACAGGATTGAGGCCTATCTGGATATAGATGTCGTTTTTGTATTTTCTATAAAAATAATAGTCTCAATTGAGCAGAGATGATCCTGAAGAGGAGCAACTTTTAAGGAGAATCCCATTCATCTCGGACTATGACGGCATATATAGATAAGCCTGCAGATAGATTTAATTTAATGATTACTTCGAAAAGATGTATCTGTTCAAAATTGTCAAATAATAATTTTAGCTGAGTTTTTGAGCAATCATAGTCACCGGAATACGCTATGACTTTAATTTGAAGAATGTGTTCCTGACATTGATAGGTTTAAGCTGGAAGAGCAAATGACATAGTGTTGTTAATTTCAAGTATTGTAAGATATTATTAACAAATGAAGTCTACTGTAAAATTTGGTATTGTGATTAAACCCTCAAAAAGATACAGTTTGAACAAGCCACCTCTTTTCCTCTCGTTAACAGGTTGGAGAACTGTAATTATTTGAAGGGTTGTAGAATAAATAAACTGAACCAAGTACTTTCTATAATTTGTATATTTTTTAAATTAGATGCCTCAATCTTGCAAGATTATCGCCGAAATAAATATCTACAAATTTATAGTTATGTTCTTCTAAATAAGACCAGAGGAAGCAAAACAGGTATTTTTGATATTTCTTTCAACACACAACGGACAAACTTCAAAACGCAAGGTTTAATTTTCTGACTGGAAACAAGATGAAAAGTTGTTGAAGTTACAACTCAATTTTGCAAAATGAACTACAGAAAGACGTCAGTAGTTAGATTCTAGAAATTTATTGACTCCTCTCTATGTCGTTTGTTGTTTCAGATTCGGCTTGTCATCTCCATCATTTGTACTCACAGGATCTAGATACTCTTTGTCATGTAGTTTAGCGTCTTTTTTTGCTTTAATTTTATCGTTAATTTTTTTAAACGACTTCTGTTGAGCTTCCAAGCCACCTTGGACGACCGAACCTTTAGATCGGAATTGTCCTGAGGTATGCATATTAACATTGTTAGGTATTGAAGATTCGTCGGATATCTCTGAAGTATCACCAATTGGTATTTTCAGAGATTGTTGGTTGGGGTTAGGTCTATTAATACCTGTTTCAGTAGCTGGTTCCTCTTTTATAATCAATCCATAGTCATCACTGGTAGGTCGAGTAGGTAGATCTGAAATCTGATCTTTCAGTTTTTTATTCTCAATTTGCGGTTGATGGTTAATGGATCCAATTTTTTCATTCTCTTTCCTTAACTCTTCCACTACACCCTTGAGCTGAGAAATCTGT
>ENA-UOTX01001550-UOTX01001550.1-compost-metagenome-genome-assembly--contig:-NODE-1550-length-16277-cov-40.147099_pt1 | contig 16277 bp, 12 predicted proteins | sample MGYA00238143_ERZ746982 | MGnify/ENA primary metagenome ERZ746982 (study PRJEB28758, sample SAMN06268862) | compost metagenome | isolation source: single cell | place: USA: California, Emeryville, Joint... | reverse complement strand
TTGATGAAAAGAAGTTTGTCAAATAGCTACTTCTTTCTTGATCCCGAGCATAAACCTGTTTTGAAACCGTGCTTGTGCTTGACCTCGATTTTTTATTGCAATTTAATTCCAATAGTCTTGGAAGAGGTATAAGTCAAAGAAATTCTGAATTTGGTTCGCAAATCGGTATTCTCTTTGATAGATAAAAGGTTATGAGCCTTTACTTACCCTTTGGACAACTTTGCTTATCACAACAGACTCCAAGTTGTGAGAAAATAGTATAATTGAAAGATGACTCTGCTTTCATTCTCAACTTTGTGCCTCGTTCAAGACTTCCTCCATTTGCTATTTTTAAAAAAAAAAACTCTCGAATGGATATGCAGCATATTAGCAATCATAGAAAACGAAAGAAGGCATTATTCGACTGGTTACTTCATAAATTTCCAACAAGATTCATGCTTGTAATTGAGCCATATTGAATATAAATTTTTTATTGATATCATAAGATGAACAACAAGGCCGTGGTCAACCTAGACGACTCTCGAATGAGCAGTATCGAGATGGGAAATACAGCCCGAGACTCTAGCAGGAACCAAGAGAACGCCAAACTCGTACCAAACCAAGTAAAACAGAATTCAATTTCAGCAATATTTGAAATGGATAGTTTACTTTAGGAGATGACGGAAACCAGTCCGGAATGAACGATTCTGGCGTCTTTCTCCGTGGGCCAGGGGCACAGCCAGGCCAACTAGGAGGGACAGGCATATACCAAGGAGGTCCTAACATGTACCAAGGAGGGCCTCTAATGTATCAAGGACAGCCATATCAACCTGGAAATTTCCAAATGCCACCCAGTTCTGGCGGCCCAGGAATGAACCAAGGCATGTCAAACCCTTACGTTTTGCCATCATCAGGAAGATTTGCTCCTACAACCGTCAGTGCGCAAAGCGACCAACAAGGTGTTTATGCCCAGACACAAGAATGCTGGGGTAATTGCTGCGGATTCATCTCAACTTATATCTGCCCATGCTGCTGCAACCCGCCTTATCAGACCGTTCCTCAGGGATTCACTGGCATTATTCAAAGATTCGGTAAATTCCACAAGCTAGTGGGACCTGGAATGCATTACGTGAATCCTGAGCTTGATAGACTAGTTCTCATTGATAAAAGAGAAAGAGTGCAGAATCTCCACAGGCAAAGGGTAGTTTCTCGCGATAACATGGTCACAACGATCGATGCCGTGCTTTACTACCAAGTTGTGGACTCCTATAAAAGCAAATTTGCTGTGTCGAATCTTGAAGAAGCCTTGGTCGATCTAGTCCAGACGTCTTTAAGAAATGTCATCGGACAAATGAGTCTTCAAGACATGCTTGAAAAAAGAGAGGATCTGGCAGATAATATAATGGGTCACATTACTCTGCCAGCGTTCGCTTGGGGAACAAAGATCATGCGAGTACTTATACAAGATATTGCTTTACCGCATGATCAAAGGGCGAACATGTCTCAAGGAGCAATCTCAAAAAAAATAGCGGAAGCTAAAGTTATTCAGTCACAAGCGGACGTCGAATCAGCTAGATTGATGAGAGAGGCTGCGCAGATTCTATCAACAAACGCTGCTATGCAGATCAGATACGTTGAGAGTTTGGAGATTTTGAGCAGGAGTGAAAACCCTAAAATGGTCTTCTTCCCGGCTGATTATAGAGAAATTGGAACGATGAACTCACATCTAATTGACGAAACCACGAATCTATTGGATGGGTAAATTGGATTGCATGCGATTGGCCGTGGGTAAATTTTTATTTTATATGAGATGAGTTTCCATTGAAATTCAGTCAATTTAGATTCAAGTTTGTAGAGTTAATTAAACTATGATGAGAAAATATATAAAATATTCATGATGAATTTGATTCATGTTCTAAGAAATTGCCCTTGAAATATTTAGCTTTTGATTCGATGGGCAACTTATGATGAGGATTCGAGTTAAAACACCGAAAAACAGAAGAATTTATTCCATGAAATTTGTAAGTTTCGATAGCAGATTGAAACTCGTAGAAGATGAAATCAAATTATCGATATTCATTCTTTGGCACTAAATAATTATGAATCTAAAAGGAGTGAACTGTCTTGTAATCATAAAAATAACTGGTTTTTGTCGCAGCTCGAGGCTCTTATCCCAGCATCTTTTTATATAAATTTTTCTCTTGCTGGCTATGTTTCTTTTCCTAAAAAATGTGGATGTTAATTGCAATCATAGTTAAAAGGTAAATACATCGCTCTCGATAAGTTTCCTGAGATCAAGAAATTCTTTGTTTTCTGGCTCCTCTTTTAACACATTTTCAGCGAGCTATTGACACATTTTTTAACCATTCAGCCTCTAGAATCAGAATAACAATACATACCTCCCTTGCTTTCTCAAAATTGAAAGTTCCTAGATAAGCTTTAGCTTTACGGTAACTTGCCTTCCGATTCTTTGGATTCGATTTAAGCGCCTTCGAGAAAACATGTTAGCTTCAACTGCAGAACGAAAAATTCACTTGGTCACAATTGATTATTGCCTCTGCATATTCTTTCAGATTCAATTTCGCAAGGGCCATATTGCAATGGCATGCTTCCTGTAGCTTTTCCATCCGGTCTTCTTCCTCCTTTGTATCAGGGAATGTATAATGAAACTGCAATAGCGCCTACAATTTTCCCATGAGATATGAACCGAATTACCACTATATTCTCACCTTATCATATTCGATACATGCACCTTCATAGTTGCCTTTTGAAATCAGCGCATTTCCTGCGAAAATTGATTATTGATTTGTCCCAAAGCACGAAATCACCTTCATTTTTGAATCTTTCTGCTGCGTCAAGTTTATCTTTCGTTGGTTTTTCATATAAATCACGCTCCTTCATGAAGAAGGCTATTAGGAGAGAATCGAAGAATTTCGTACTTTTCTACGATCATGCCCAGCAAACATATTTTGAAACTGTTTCTGCTGCTCAGCTTCTTCTTTCTTTTTCTTTTTCACCTCTTCCTCTTGCTCGAATTTATCCCTTGCTTTTTGATATAAAAATGCAAAGCATAATGTATCTTTCACCATTTCGAATAATCCAAATCGTATTTATTGGCCGGTTGTGCTTTTTGATTCTGCTCGGCCATCATTCTTTCCGCCTCTTCCTTCGTAACGGTTTCAATATTTGAACTATCTAACACCACAGTGTGGTGAGAGAGTATCGTTTCTGCGAAATTGAACGCTTGCTCTGATAGTTCCATTACTGAAATTTGATTTTAACTTTTTTATTTCTCACAAAATCCGCTACTCGTTCAAACAAATTTTCAATTTTCTCATTCACCCACCTATCTATATCCAACCCGGCTCCCCAGTCCCCATCAGCCGCCTCGTCCGCCAAAGTCATTTACAATGAGCAATTATTTGTCCTCGAGAATATGGGCAACATCCCTTACTCCTTAACCTCCTTTTTTTTTAATATTGCCAAAATGAATTTTTCACTCGTATTTTCAAGAAAGCCAGAATGTTTCTGTTTTGCACTGAAGACACAGGGTTTACATGTCCATTGGTATTTCAAATTTTCAAAAACTATGACAAGATTTGTAGTCTGGATTTGCTTGTTTCAAACGAGGACTTATTCACCTCACTTATAAGAAATAAAAATTACAGAAGGAACTCTCTAAGAGGACCACATGCCATATTTACCAAGATTTACCTGGAAGGCTGGTATAAATCCCAGCGAATTATCACGAATAGACGTCACTAACCCCACCGGCACTCAGAAACTCAGAATGATTAGCGCTAGAATTTTCAATGAAAGCATTGGTAATTATTCATTTCACTCAGGCATTCAGATTCCTTAATGGCATTCAGGTGGCAATCTTCATTCTGGTAATAAGGTCCTCGGCAGACTTTTACGAGGCCAAGCACGTTTGAGAAGGTAATGCATTGAATCGAGCTGGATCATACTTATTTTGCTATGATAACCCCAGATACTATTTCCCTATGACACAAGAGCTCAAGGAAGCTTACCCTTACTTCTACAACCCAGAGAAGGTTGCCAATAAAATAAAGGGAGAAGAAGCCAGAAAATTGAGAGTGTTGATGAGAGGTGTCAAGATCGGAAGAGCCAAGGGAGGTGGCAGAATTCCATTGGTCAACGTCTTCGAAAAGAAAGGAGAAAAGAGCGCCGACGACGAATAGTCTTGTTTTACGCATTAGTTAGCATCTTTTTGTCTATTTCACGCGAACCTCTGTGTACAGTTTTGCAAGCTATTAATTTGAAAAAAACACACTCCAAACCACGAGGTTTCCTAAGTAAAAGCAAAAAAAAGAGCGCATTTAGAATTTGTATATGATGACGATGGTGACGACTGTCGGGTTATTGATTTGTTAATATAAAGTTTACAACTCTGTAACATTTAGAGACCAATTCCTACGTTTTTTTTTTCTTTTTCATAGAATGTAAACTGAGACAGGGCAGACTGCGTCAGCTTTTAATACTTCTATATTTATTAGAGGTCTATACGTGGTTTACGCAATGAACCATTCTCTGAAAGCCTCATAAGTGATGGATCCTCTTTTATTCTACAAAATATTATTAGCCATCATTATTTCACAATATTAATTACATTGACGCCGCAGTGTTGGAAGCATTGGCTAGCAGTGAGACGGGCGAGCTCCTCAGGGTTTGAATTTTTAATTAATTCATTCTATTTGTCGATCAAGTCAGCTTTGAGAAATACTTTATCATTTAATACCTGATTATCGTGTCCAATCATTCGGAAGATAGTTTGCATATAGCTCACGAGTTCCTCGAAATCAAGACCATTGCTGTTGTCTCTGTCGTGCAAGACAAAAGCAGCTCTGATTTTCTCAGTCTACGAATTAAAGCGGATTTAGAGAATTTGTAAAGCAGAAACTTATTATTTACTGGAGTTCCTCCGCAGATCAAAGAGAGTCCAATTGCGAGCTCAGTGATATCGAGAGTACCGTTTGAGTTGTTGTCAATAACAGAAAAAATGTAAGTTGCTGCCTCCTTAACCAGACTCTTGTTCGAGATTTCAATATTTGCTTTCTTGAACAAAGTTTCAATGTAGTGAACAAAATCTGGGAAAGGCATGATCTCCATATCATATTCGCTCTTGAAAAGCTGGATAGCAAATCCGATTTCGATTCTATCGAAAGGAAGGAGAGTTCTCATTTTCTAATTCCCAATTAATCTTTCAGAATGTCAGGATTTAGTCTCTTACCTCAACAGAAGCAGTATAAGCGTTATCCTTTTGTAAGGAACGTTGAACTTCAATAAGGGATTTTGGTCCGGCCTGAGCCTTGTCAAGGACAATCTTCCTTTCACTGGCTTTCTTTTTAGCGGCTTCATAGGCCTCTGGGTTTCCGCCGTCATTTTCGTACCAAAAAATGAATTCTTCAAGTGAGACTTTCTCATCGCCGTTCACGTCGACAGTCTTAAAAACGTCTCCTGCGGTTGCAGCGGCGAGTTCGCTGATTTCTTGCTCGAATTTCTCCAATGGGAGGTCTTCCAAATTAGGTACAGAAACCATGAACATCTGCTTGAAGTAGTAGTAAAGTTCTTGGTAATCGACGAAACCGCTGCCGTCTCTATCGATAATCATAAATGCTGTGAAGAAAAACAGTGAGTTTTAGCTCGCTAGATAAGAGGAAAGTATACCTGCTTCGATTTTATCACGTTCGCTTCCAGCGCCCATGTGAATGAAACCGTGCATGATTTCTTCGATATCAAGGATACCGTTTCCTAAGCGATGTTTAGCAAATAACTAAGAGGATCAGTTGCTACCATTGACGTCGAGGTAATTGAAGATAGCCTCGAGTTGATCCTTGAACTGGTGGAAACTCTTATATTTTCCCTTAAACATTTCAGCAAACATGTTGACGAAGGTGTCAAGACTGAGGGTGAACAGATCAGAAAGGTTAGGCTTCAAAAACTTGACGAGGTCCTTCGCATTGATTGCTTTAAGCCCAGTGACATGAGCCAATTCAATAAATTCTTCGAATGACTCCAGCCTAATTGGGCCTTTGGAGGCTCTGAACGCTGTGGCTGATCTTGGGTGCGATTCACGCTTGTCCAATATAATCGATGAACCAGCAGGCAACTCGCTCATTTGCTTGTGGTGAGTTGGAACTTGTTGAGTAGGCTGCTCTTGGACTGTTTTACTGTGGTTGTAAGTTGGCGATGCGCCGTATGTGGTGGGCTTTGTCTGGGTAGTGGTTTGTGTTGGGATGCCGGCTTGAGCGTTGATTTGACTGAAAAGAGCCTCAAGCTTCTTAATTGAGTCATGGTTTCTAAATCTATAGAACTGCCAGTATGTGGTGTCGTTGTTTCGGTTGCTTGGGTTGTTTCGGTGAATAGTAGAGAAGAGTCTATGAAAAAATTAACGCATCTGATGAAGAGAGCTCTAATACCCTTGGACATCGACACTGAGATTCGAGTTTTGGACCCCGCGGCCAGCGAGACCGGTGACGAACTCTTTGACGTCCTTATCGTTGATAAAGCCTCTGAAATCCTTATCAAGATAGTAGAAAAAGTCTCTGGTAGTGTTTGCTGCGAGTCTCTTGGAAGTAAAGATGCCAACGCCCTTGCCGAATTCATCGACATCTAAGTAGTTATCGCAGTCCTATGGGGTTCAAGAGTTTAGTCAGATGATTTGCAAGGATCAGGATACTCTGTCGCTCAAACTGAACACTCGCTCGAGAGCTTCGTTAACGATCTCAGCTTTCTCTCTGGCGACGTGAGGGAAGTTTTTCTGAAGGGAGAGGAGTTGCGTTAGAGGAGTTTAGAAGAAGCGTTGTTACTCTGAATAAATCTTTGAATTCTTCACGACTGAGCTTGAAACTCTGAGAAGGACCGAAAATTTTATCAACGAGCTCTTCAGGTGCGAGGTCTTGGAGCTTGAGGATCGTCTGACATTCGAAAATGGAGATGACTTGGCTGTTTGGAGTTGCCATTTGAGGATTTCGAGAAAGGGTGAGTTTATAGGGATATAACTACTGAGATAAATTGTTTAATTAAAAAATTTACCCTCAGCTCTAAATTTAATTTATCCAAGGGCTGATGGCAACAGGACCTTCCCAAAACATCGTCTTTTCACTTTTGTGCAGCCTGAAATCAGCATCTTAGTTGTTTTCTCGTTGAAAATAGACAGCAGTAGGTGTGTTGGCTGGGAGCCTGCTACTTACAGTTACCGCATATCTCTTGAGCATTATCGCCAAACGCATGGAAAATAAAAGTTAAAAAATCAAAACTGGACTTAAACTCACATATTTCGCGATTTTTTTTTTTAATTTCATGAACGCGTGGATGAAACAATGATCGAAGCTTCATTCGATTCTTTCTGGTTATAAAGTTTCACCACAAACTTTGTGATCAGCACTCGAAGTTGATGAAGAGCCCATCTTTGTTTCCTACAGGGAAAGATTTCGTTCTCAATTTCGAAGACTGAAACCAGTTAAAACATATTAATTGGAGGTATTATTGCTTGTAGAGAGAATGTGTATGACTAAAGAAGTGAAATTTTATGGAAAGATGCTCTTCTCTCAATTTTTTTTCCGAAGAAAAGTTAATGTTTTTGATCTCCCGATTGCACAGCGCTGCTATCGGTGGCTGCTGACTAATTTCACTGAAAGTACTTGAAGGTGGCTTTATGCCACTGCCATATGTCTTCCAAGTTAAGTTCTATGCATAAATTTGGCTATCTAAGTACTTTTTGCCAGTTTATCTTTAAATTTGATCGGCAACTCAGCAAAAACGAATTTAAAAAGGCCACATTTAAATACCAAAACCAGCCAGTCTCCAAACTAACTAAATCTTTCACCTCCTCAAATCGAAACAAGCATATTTTTCATAATTTGATTTCAGCAGATAAAAGAGTCATACATTGACTAAATACTGCACCAATCAGATAAGCTTAACTCTTGTTTCATAATAACAGAATATTTCTATTCTTCAAAACGTTTAAAGGGTTTTGATAGAGAAAATCATTATTGAATGTGTTATGATATGACAATTATTATTATGATTAATAAAGGATTACAGCACTACGCTCGGGTTACGTCTTGCGTGCGAATAGCCATGCATGGAAGAACGGGACTTTGACCTCATTTTTGCCACGATCTCTTGATCATCGTTGGCCTCATCAGCTCTAAAGTTGCTTCTTGGCTTTCTCAAACAGCAGTAAATTCCAGCAAAAATCACGACGAGACCGGCGACACTGCAAGCGATAATCAAGAGGCCGTATGTTTGGAAGAAACTAGAATCGTCGGTGCTTTCAGCAGACCCACTGGGAGAGGGAATTGCTCCTCCGCCGTTCGAGCCAGAGTTAGTTTGATTTGTAGTTGTGACTACAGTTGTCTGATTAACCACTTGCACGCCTTGCGAATTTGATGCCGCTATCGCGTAAGAGTTGTAATTGATTGGTTTGCCTTGGAACTGAAGCGTGCCTGCATTAGACACGTCAATAAGCGACTGCGTAATTGTCTGCAATTCAGTCACCTGCGTAGTGCTTGGAAGCGCGATGTCTGGGGAAATAGAGTATTGTATGATCGTCGAGCCAGACTTATAGCCGTAGATCGTTATTCTTGAAGGAGAGATCTTTAACGATTGAGCCAAGGCTTGCTTGAACGCATCGGTACCAACAGTGTCAGAGAAAGTATCAACCTCCAATGCGATTGAGGTTTCTAAGTATACACCTGTGGAGAATTGGACATTTACAACGCAGCTGTCTGCGCCAGTGATGAAGATTTCAATATATTGCGAGTCTGTCTGCACCATATTCGTTCCACAAGATTTCGTTATCAGGTCCAGGAGCGTCTGTCTGCCAGTTGGTGATTTAATGAACGGCTGGACAATACCGTTGCCCACGATGACCTGAACGGTCCAAGATTTCATCAGTGGGATCTGAACGACCACATAGTCGTAAGAAGTGCCGCCTTGGAGCTGATATTGCATGTAAGATGGCGTATTATTCGTGAAATTAAGCAAATAAGTCGCATTCTTTGCAACCACCGTTGACCATTGAGGGTTCCTCTTCGAACCATTCGTAGTTTTGTAGTCAGCTCCAGAAGTAAGAACGTTCACGGCGTTATTGTTGTCCCGAGCGGTTACGGTTATTGGCGTCACATTAGCATAGCTGTCTTGCCCAATGCTCGCGAAGGTCAATAGTCCATAAACAGAGGAGCATTCGAAACCTTTCCAAGTTGACTGGTAAGTACAGAGAGAATCGTTAACCACTTGAGGATTGCTAGGAAGTATCTGATAAGGTGTGTTATTCATCGAGCGCAAAGTTCCAAAGAAAGTGCCATCGGTATCCGATATCAGGTAGTTATATAAAGAAGAGTAGTTGGATCCAATACCTGTATCCGCGCTGAAATTGCCTACGGTATGATTGTAAGGAGTTTTTGAATCAAAGACTGAATTCAGTGCGACTCCCGCAGCAGTGCTGTTTTGGAGGATGTGAAGCGGGACGGAGTCATATGCGTATGGGTTCGCTACAAATATTCTATTGCTTGCGCACGTCGCTTTTAATGTGATATTAGGGAGAACGATGGTACTTGTGGGGTCTGTAGGATTGGTAGGATCTGTCGTAGGCTCCGTAGGGTTAGTAGGATCTGTAGGATTAGTGGGGTCGGTGGGATTTGTAGCAGGATCTTGGTTTCCTGTTGGTTCCTCTAACATTCTGGCTGGTGTAGTTCCTCCTTGTGTAGAAGGCAAGGCGAAATCTTCTAAGCTGTCGAAGAAATTCTTGAAAATAACATTCTTTATTAGGACCTTTTGATAGAATATGCCATTGCTTGTCGGTGCATAGAGCGGCTTCTGGTCAACTCGAGGAAGAGTTAAAGCATTCTGAGAAATGACTGAGAGTCTGATACCAGATATGCCACTACAGCTGTCAGAGGTGAGATAGCAGGATTCGCAGTTCTCGAAACCGAACCCACTCAGCAGGGAATCCGACAACTGAAGCTGATTCATGAACCCTTGAAACCCGAGATTCAGCGTCAAACTGTTTTTATTGTCGGTAAGAATCAAGTTGTTTGCTTGCATGCTGTTCGAAAGCGGGTAGGCGATAATACCTTCTTGCATCTTATACGCTTTAAATTGAGTTATTAAAGCGCAATCCGTTGGACCCGCAATCGCCAACCATCCGATATTACCCGAATGAGCCGTATTGCTGAGGAACATCGAAGTACTCGAGCACCGAGCAGCTTGAACCAGATACGATATATTTTGGTGGCCCACAACAATGTTATTTTGGATACTAATCGTATAGGTACCAGTTTGCACGTTAACCGGCGTCATGTAGAACGCGGCAGGGAGGTTCGAACTGGCTGGTTGCTTCGAAACGATCAAATTTTGTGCAATAGTGAGTTCGTTTCCATTGTTGATTCGAACAGCGTTATCCGAGGAGTTATAAACGAAATTCTTGCTAAAGGTGACTCTCATCGAGTTATTTACCACCAATCCTGGTCCTTTACTATTCCAGATTGTGCATGCCACGACCTCACTTGGGTAAATCGCCTGTAAGTTCTTCGAGGTCAGCCCTAAGAAGTTAATAGCTCCGTATTTTCCGCCGAGATCACCAGCATTCTCAAATCCAACTCCATATAAATTCCAAGAACCGAAATTATCGATCGAAGTGGTTTTGCCAGTCGTCTCATCCGTTGAAGAGAGCACTTGGTGTGTGTTGACTACGATAACCGGTGCGGTCGGCTCTCCTGACACGATCCTGATTCTGTGCGAGCGAATTCCGACTTCCGCTGACAGCTGCAAGCTCTGCGCGCCGTTTCGGAGTACTGAGGAGTTAGAGGGTGCGCCATGATGATATTTCGTTGCTGCGGACTTTAAATCGATAGTCATACCATCAGAGTTTATATTGCTGATACGGAACTCCTCTGTATCGGCCCAGCTAAACGATGAAGAAGTCACAACTACGTAGTTATCAGTTCCCAGAGTAGAAACAGGCAGCGCGTTAGCTTTTTTCCACTCCATTGCACTTCTTAGCTTGAGTGTCGTGCTACCAGGTGATAGAGGACTCTCGAGTCTTGTCCAAGCAGTCGTGCTTGAAGTTTCTGAATAAAGACTGACTTTGCCGACGTTGATGAAGACATTCTTTCTCATGTCGAGGTAAGACAGATCACTCAAGCCGTCGCTGGATAAGTTCAGAGAAGTTGTAGGAGTCACTCCTTGGAAGAGTATTGTAAAATCGTTAGTTATAGGAGCTGCTGCACCTCCTGCTGTGAAAGTTCCTCCCTTGACATATATTCTTGAGACTTCAAGTGTGAGCGGCAAAGTTGTTTGAACACTCACTCTACCTCCATCAATTATCAAAGTTCCGATCGTCACGTTTATATCGAGAAGCACGCTCATATTCGGCAAGATTGTGACGTCAGCGTACCTGTCAGGAACCTTGCCGTCTAGCCAGGTCGCTGGGTCGGACCATTGCATGTAGTCTCCCAGCGCAAGACAACTTGTTGTACCTCCGAGCAGATAATAACCTTCTCGACATGCCGTACAATTATTACTTGTAGGTCCAAAGCACACAGAGCAACTGATATTACATTCTTCACAAAACTTGGTGCTTGCGTTCGCGTATTGAGCATTCGGACAGCTTCCGTTCTGGACACAGAAATTCGTGTCGTTCCTTGCAAAAGTGGGGCCTTCATTGTCGGCAGGGCAGCTTTGAACGCACTTGAATAGATCTCGCTGTCGGTAGAACAATCCCATACACTCCGAACAATACGTTGCAGATCCAGTACAGTTAGCACAACCTTCGGCGCAGGGCATACATTTTTGATCTGTGCTGCTGTAGAACATGTGGTCCCCGCAGTACACGCAAGTATTAGTAGTATTATCCCAGATGTGATTTTCAGGACAGGCGTCGCATCCTTTAATAGTGTGATTGAATTTTAGATTGGCTCCAGGACAATTTTGACACTTCGACGAGGTGGTGTTATAGAACTGATTCGCCGAACAGTTAACGCAATGAGACGTCGAAGCGTTGAAATACGCGTTCGCCACCGAACAGTTGTTACAAGTATATTTCGTTCCGTCGGCGGAAACGTTCACGTACTGATTGGACAGAGAACAATTCACGCATTTCAATGTCGCTGGGTCAAAGTAGGCATTGGGTGTACAATTCTGGCACTTTCGAAGAGGTAGATTGATAAGTTGATTTGCATTGCAAGCCTTGCAGATTTTTGTAGAGGCGTCATAGTAAGTGTTATTATTCGTACAGTTCTTACAATCGTTGGAGCCGGAGTCATAATACGCGTTAAAAGGACAATATTCGCAGTATCCGGTCGTACTATTGACGATTTGATCGGGACCGCATTCGTAGCAGGGGTTTAGGAGATTCGTAGGCGTTACTGAGTAATGCTGCGGACAAGAAACGCATGAATGAGACGCTTCAACGTAGTATTGATTTCCCTTTGTGCAGTTGGTGCAATTATCGTTTGTGATGTTAAAGTACTGATTGATGTAAGTACAATTCTGGCACTTGTTGGTGTTCTCCCAGTCGAAGTATTGGTTAGTTAGCTCGCACGCCACGCATTGCTGATACGCCAAATTGTATAGCTTGTTACCTGCGCAAGGAACGCAACTATCGGTTATGTTGCTCCAAACTAAATTCGTGTTAGAGCAGAACTTACAGCCTCTGAGGAGGACATCATAATATTGGTTCTGGTATTGACAGTACTCGCAATATCCATGAGCATCTGGACTATAAAAAGCATTTGAGGAGCAATTCGTGCAAGTCCAGGTTGTGGTGTTGTAGTATTGATTCGGTAAGGCACAACTCTTGCAGTTGTCCTCGCCTTTGTCAAAGAAGCTATTCGCAGAGCAATTCACGCATTTTCCAGTTGTTAGATCGTATTTTTGATTCGGGAAGCATTCAGTACAATTATTATTCGTGTAGTTAAAGTACATATTTTTATACTGGCAAGATTTGCAAGTTTTGGCATCAGTATCATAAAATTCGTTCGTCAAGGAGCAGTTCCAGCATTGGTTGGTTGAGGTACTATACCCTTGGTTACCAGCGCAACTCACGCAAGTGCCCACTGTGTCGTTATAGTATTGATTCGAAATATTACAGTTTTGACAGGTACCAGTACCAGCGTATTTATTATAAATCTGATTGGTGTAAGGACAACTCTTGCAGGCCGGAGGGTTCAGTGACATGTCGAAGAATTGATTTGGTCGACAATCCACGCATGAATTAGTCGTAAGAGAGTAGTATTGGTTGCCAAATTGACAATTTTTGCATCCGTCAGTCGCATTGTCCCAGTACTGATTAGCAAGACAGCTGTCACATTGATGCGTTGTGGGATTCCAAATCTGGTTGGTTAGAGGGCAGCTTACGCATTTTTGTAAGGTTTCATTCCAGTATTCGTTCGTGTGCTTGCATTTCACGCAGCTATCGCTATCTTCGTCATAGTATTGGTTTCCACCAGGACAGTACACGCATGAACCGGTGTAGGTTCCGTTGGCAGATTTATCGTAGATTTGCTGTTTGAAAGGGCACGCGACACAAGTGTCATGGGCAACTGAGAAATACATGTTTTTCTTAGCACAGTCCTGGCATTCTTCAGTCGCCAAGTTGAAGAACTGGTTGTTATAATTGCAACTTCCGCAGCTTCCTGTTTGATTATTGAAGAACGTATTGTTTTTGCCACAGAGTGTGCAGTTATTCGTAACGTTCGAGAAGACTTGGTACCAAAGAGGACATTTTTCACAGCCTCCTCTAGGTTCGATCGTTTCGTCAAAGAAATAGTTCGGACCGCAACTCATGAAAGCGCCAGGGAGGGTACTGGTGTCGAAATACAGATTGTTGGAGGTCGGTCTCACGCATTTACGATTCTCGATGTCCCATTGCTGGTTATCCAAAGGACATACATCGCAATCATTGATCGTCGCGTTAAAGAAGCAATTACCCTTTGAATTATTACATGAGACGCATTTTCCTTGTTCAAGACTGTAAATTTGGTTCGATGAAGGGCACGTATCGCACTCACCACCCACGATCTTCGATTTATTGAAGAAAGTGTTGTTCAGACCACAGAGTTGGCAGGAAACGTTTTCCTTGCTAAAGTTCATATTTGTCTGTGGACATTCGACGCACGCACCTTGCTCTGGATCGAAGTAAGAGGAATTATAGAAACACTGAGTACAGACGTTCATCGAGTCGTTGAAGATGTGGTAAGCAACGGTACAATTAATGCAGGTTTTCGTGTCGTTTATATCGAAGTATTGATTGGCGCCAGTACAATTCAAGCATTTATTTTCAGAAACGTTGAAGTACGCGCGTTTTGAGCCGCACAACTTGCATTTGTTATCCAAGAGCTCGTAATAACTGGTTAGAGAGCAGTTTGCGCAGTTATTTAGGTCTGCATTAAAGAACTGATTCGTTCCAGGGCAGGCGAGACAGGCTCCGTTGCCATTAGCTGCTGGGTCGTAGTATTGGTTGGAACCTGTACAGGCGGTACATATTCCTCCTGTCGTGTCATTCAGGAAGAATTCGGAAATGAGTGGACAGTCCTGGCAAGAACCGTCGCTAGTGTCGACAATCTGGTTGCTATAGGGACAGTCAACACACCAGTCACCTTGAATTACGTAACGCTGGTTTTTCGTGAAGCAGAACTCGCAGCTGTTGGTGCTTATGTTGAAAATTTGGTTCTTCGGACAAGAGATACATTCTTCGGCAGAGACGTCAAAGTGTTGATTCTTTAATGGGCAAATATCGCAGCTGTTCGTGCTGAAATTGAAATAGTTGTTCGACGTATTATGGCAAAGCTTACAATCGTTCAACTGCGTGTCAAAATACATCAACGGGCTGCTACAGTTCTGGCAATCATTCGTATCGGTGTCCCAATAAGCATTCGCTTGAGGGCACACGACGCAGGCGTCTTCAGTCTCGCTATAGTGGAAGTTTCTGAGTCCGCATTTAACACAGTCTGTTCCATTATAGTATTCATTAGACAGGGAGCATTTTTGGCACTGGTTGGAGGTCGTGTTCCAGAACATGTTGATCTTAGGACATTTAGCACAGGCCTTCGCTGAAGTATCGTAGAACCAGGCACCACTATCACCGCAAGGAACGCAGCTGTTGGTGGCATTATCAAAGGTCATGTTTGAAGGAGAACAGGCGACACACATTGCAGTGTCCATGTGGAAATATTCGTTTGGTAGCTGACAAGCGGTACAAACATTGGTGGCATTATCGAAATAGTATTTGCTTGTGTTGCCACAGAGGACACATGTGCCTTCGGTCTCGCTGAAAATTGACGAGGCATTACAAAACACGCATTGATTCGGAGTCGCTGGGTCAAAGTATTGGTTGTTCTTCGCACATCTAACGCAAGAATCGGTGACAGGATCATAGTAATAGTTCTTGTCTGGACAGGTCGTACAATGCGAACCATTGTAGATGAGCCCTGTGGTACAATTTTCGCAAGAATTGGTCTCAGTGTTGTAGAAAAGGTTCTTTGCTGGGCACTGGACGCATTTATTCTCGGTGAAGTTGAAGAAGTAGCTGCCGTCCCCGCAGGCCAAACAGGCGCTGCCATTGTAGTACTGATTCGTTACACTGCAATTCTTGCACTTATTGTCGTCTGTGCTGTAGAATTGGTTAGTGGACGGGCATTTTTCGCAGGTATTATTGGTCACGTTGAAGAAATAACTGCCATCACCACATAATATGCAAGTATCGGTCTCTATGTCATAGATCATATTAGTTTGAGGGCATGTTTCACAGGCTTCAGTTGTATCATTGTAGAATTGGTTCGCCTTTGAACAATTCGTGCACTCGTTGGCAGTGTAGTCGAAGAATGAGTTCGTGTCTCCGCAAAGTTCGCAGCTGTGGCTTGTGGTGTTATAAAACTTATTTGAGGAACAATTCTTGCAGCTGTTAGAAGAGGTGTCGTAGAATTGGTTAGCCTTTGAGCAGTTTGTGCACACGTTATTCTCGAAATCGAAATACGAGTTTGATCCAATGCAGGTCTCGCATTGGCCTTTCGATACGTTGTAGAACATGTTGGTTTGAGAGCAGTTTTTACATTCATGAGCACTAGTGTCGTAGAATTGGTTAGCCTTTGAGCAATTCGCACATTGGTTATTTTCGTAATCAAAGTACGAATTTCCTTCCCCGCACACAACGCAGCTATCTGTAGTCGCATTAAAATACATGTTCGATTGTGAGCAGTTTTCGCATTTATTGGTATCAGTGCTGTAGATTTCATTTCCTTTGGAGCAATTCGCGCATTGGTTGCTCACAT
>ENA-UOTX01001549-UOTX01001549.1-compost-metagenome-genome-assembly--contig:-NODE-1549-length-16283-cov-10.037764_pt1 | contig 16283 bp, 9 predicted proteins | sample MGYA00238143_ERZ746982 | MGnify/ENA primary metagenome ERZ746982 (study PRJEB28758, sample SAMN06268862) | compost metagenome | isolation source: single cell | place: USA: California, Emeryville, Joint... | reverse complement strand
ATCATATCAGTATTTTAATTACAGGTTGCTAATGGTACACGAATATGGGAGCGTTGAAATACAGTGAATAGAGAAATAATAAAATTTCAAAATATATCAATCAGTGTGAGGGAGGCTGCTCTTCGAGATTGATGAAACTTAGTCTTTATTCACAAAATTGCTAAACACTAATCACTCTTTTTCGTTTCTATGCTATTTGCTTGAGCTCCTTCAAGTTATTTATATCTTTCCCTTGGTACGAGTATTGACTCCAAACTTGTCTGATCCCGAATTGCCTTTTCGATTGGCTCGGGTGTACTTCATTATCTCTCTCAATTTACGAGGTAATTTATTCTATTCATTGACGTTAGAGACTCTCACTTGCATTACCTTTTCAACTTCATACTTGAAGCATTAATTTGATTTGACCAATGATAATGAATATAGTGCATTCGTACAAACTAAACAGATTTGGACATTAATTTTATAAATTTAGCAACCTTCATTTATCTATCTCTACAGAGCCTAATGGCAGCTCTTTTTTCAGATTCATTCTGCAAAGTGGACATATATTATTGTATTTCAGCCATTCTGCCATGCATTCTTTATGAAAGACATGCTTACACGTCTCTACTGAAATTAAATTGACTCTGTCTTTGAAATCCTCCAAGCATATGCTGCACTCTTGCTCATCCTCGAGGTTTTCAAATTCAATTTCGTTGAGAGCCAAGTCATTCATTGTTGATTGAGGAGCTTGATGAGATAACTGTGGCGCAAGTGGAAATGTATAAATCCCAAAAATCGACGCATTTTCCACATGGCTCCTCCTATAGTAATATTTCTGGATGAGATAGTCAATGTAAAACACTCCATGAACGAGGGTAAAAACGACTCCATGAGGAGTCGTTGCCAAGAATAAGCTTGCATTCAAAATCAATTGTAATACTGAAGGAAATGATAATGATTGATCTGCTACCGAGAGAGACTTCAACATTGCGACCACTGAATAAATTCCAACGGGAGTATATACAAGGGAATGGAAGAAGCAAAGCAGATTGAAGAATAATCTGACTATCACCTTGTCCACTCCAGCCATCATCAGTTCAGCAATTTTTGTCAGGCAACCAAAAAGAACCATAAATATCACGATGCATCCATAGAGTAGCATATTCCAAATTGAGATATTTGGGAACCATAATTTTGAAAAAGCAAAATTGTAGGTTGAAATTCCGAGAATTATTGTGATCAGAACTACAATGAAGGATGCTTTTAGGTTTGGATGAACAGCTGCACCGTCTTCTGGATGGAAGAGTGTGATGATAAAGTTCGTAATCATTGCTGAATACATGCAGACTGCAATAGAGTGATATACTAATGCATAGATCACACTCCAATTATAGTTTTTGATAACGAAAACTTCATATAAAAGAGAGCTGAAAGAAACGAGCAATCCCATTAGAATCGGGCCCACTAGTAGCGTTATCCTTAAATGTTTTTTCTCGAGCATGAAATATGATTGTACAGCACAAAAAATTGTCGCAGCAAAACCAATCAGTAGCCAGAATGGGCTACCGACACAGAAAAAAGTATAGATGAGTGGAGGATGCAGCGCTGCAAGTATACCTATTGTCCAGCGAATCTCTGAATCTGAAGGTGACTGATTTTCGGTCATCTTTTGAAGATTTTTGGATTTTATTTGTTTTCAAATGCTGAGTATCAGATATTGAAACTGTCACCAGAAATTGAGACCGATAGTTCTTATCTTCCTTTGTGTTAAATGGCAAATCTCAAATTTCTTGTAAAACATACAAAAGAAGAACCTCACATCGTTCTGATGAACTATGATGAGTAATTTGCTGTTGAGCATAGCTACATTAATTTTTTTTTATTTTGTTGGTAGTGTATGTTCAGAAATAGCATTGCTTAATTTCTGGTCCATTAGGCTTGCAAAAACTACATGTTTTTCATTTAGGAATCTAAGACAGCGCCCTCATGAGAATACTGAATGGTTTCTTCATAATATTTTTTTTTTTCCAATTGTTGAATTTTTTCTTCTATATCGCTTATATAAGATTTTACATCTAAATTTCTTACTATTGTTAGGTTATCTACAAAGGCAAACGCTTTTAATATCTTAAAAAACCCGAAAAGGTCGTCCCATGCATAGGACAATTGACTGCTACTTTCTTACTTTGTTATTTTGCTCTCGATAAGGACTACATTGGAAATTGCCAAAAGATACTTTCTTTATCAATCAGCAGAATTCTCAAAAGGTTCATAACTCTCAAACAGATGTCAAGATTCAAATTTCGTTAGAAATTTTATATGATCAAATTCATTTTACAGGTACTGATTAATGAGATGAAAAAAATCTTGTCTTTAATTTTGAATAACAATAAAACGATTAATTTTTGGTTTCATTTTCTACCAGAGGAGTCCTGAGTTAATCAATCACTACTCCTCTAAAATCGTTAGTTGGGAAACTAAATCAAAAAACAAATTTGAAATCGAAAAAGTAATATTGAATTATATAAAAGCAGGACCTATAGCCCCAAAAAAAGAGAGAAAGTGGCAACACTTTGCTGCGAAGGCAACCAAAAAATAATGGCAAAAAGGCCACCACATCCTATGAAAAATAGCACAAACCAGGAACTTTTTGAAAATTTTGAAATTTTATAGCCATCCCCGCCCCAGTAAGATTCAGCTCTCAGAATTCCTTGGTCTTCTCACGGGATTTGCTGTAGCTGTGTTTTTTAATACAGACGAAGGTAAACACTAAATTATTTTTAGTTTGAACTGACTGATTAAACCATTATTATTATTTCTGAGACAGAGCAATAACAATTTTCTTATGAATGAATATTAATGGAGGATTAAACAATTTGAACTTCTATGTTATTAAGATAAACATTACTTAATGATTCTATTTCAATTGACATTATTAGAATAAGCCTCCAATATCAACGAGGATCTTTAATTTTGAAATGTTTGGACACCAGCGCAAGGGCATTTTGAGCCTTCTTCCACAGCATATACTCCATCTTCCATGCAGTTGAGGCACTGGTTAACCAAACCCTCTTTGCAGGTGCCGTCATTGTAACAGATGCAGCCTTCTGTGATGTAGTTCGCGCATAACACTAGGGCTGGGTTCAAATAAGGGCATTTTTCCAAAGGAGTGAAGCGGCAATCTTCAATTGGGATTGTTTCGATTGGGAGTGGTTTGATTGGAAGTGGCTTGATTGGGATTGCCTCGATTGGGATGCCCTCAATTGGAATTGCTTCCAGAGTTGTTGCACAGCAGCCAGTAGTCACTGAGACAATGTCATCATTAGTACAGCTTGAGCATTTATCGATCGTTTCAGTCAAGCAGGTTCCATTGAAATAGCAAACACAGCTCACTTCTGGAATATAAGCGAAGCATCGAACATCTCTAGCGAAAGGCTGGCAGATGTCTTCTGCGTGTGCGAGAGTAGCCTCCTTGCATTTGCCATCATAAATGGAGAAGATCTCTTCATTTGAGCAGTCACTGCATCTATCAGCTTCTCCATTGACACAGGTACCATTCATATAGCAGATGCAACTTGGGACTGGATTATAGACGAAGCAATGTCTATATCTTTCTTCAGGTCCACAGACACCTTCCATTCTTGGAGGTACAACCTTGGCTGTACAATCATCTTTTCGAATTGGAGCTATGTCTAGTAGTGGGAGTTTTCGATCGCGATCGATATCGACGCAGCAAACCAGGAAAGGGATTGCACACAAGACAATTAGAGTAGTTGCGAATCTCATTCTTTGAGTTCTTTTTAGATTTTCTTGTTTTTCGTAAGTAAAGTAAATATTATGTTGTATTACAATGTTTCTCACTGAGTTTAAATAGTAAGATATGCTTTTTCGAAATTAATTTTCTAACTTCGAGAAAAATAAAACGAATTAGTATTCAAGCGTGGAAAATACTATCCAAGGTTCTTAGAAAACTCACAAATTTTACCGATCCAACTTTCAGCTTGCCACATGCCCAAAGTTTTCTAAACATACTTTTTCCGACAAGTTTACCTGCGATGTAAGAGAGAACATACTTTTTTTTAAAAGCTAATGTTTGAATCTTTGAAGACGATTTTTCTGAATGCTAATTGGAATGATTATTGAGCATTCGATGCATTAGTAGGGTCTATTTATTTTTTTTTCTACAATCAGTAACCTTATCGGCCCTTTTTCTTTATGTTATACATGAAGATCTTTCTAAGCCTCACTAAATAAGGGGTAATGTAATTTTAGTATATGTACCACATTAATATGTCAGATAACACTGCTGTAAATGTATTCCAAAGGCCTTGGTCCCTCGAAATGATAGTCTTTGCGGGTCTTTACCTTTTGGAAATTGAAGATTTTGGGTTATCAATAACGGCTACAGATTTCTGGAATATGGGCATATTCTATAATAAGTAAACACCAAATAATCAAATGGAGTTAGAAAAAGTCCAAAGCCATTTTTTGAGAGTCCTTGAATTCTAAACTATGTTCTAAAGGTGGTGCTTTCGAAGGAAAGAAAGTAACAAAGAACAAACTCGGACAAACCGAATTCAGCTCTCCATTTATCACTAGCATCTTGATCAGGCAAAGCTGTTTTTCTTTCACTCTAACTGTTTAGAAATGGAGTATTTTTGCATGAATGGAAATGAATGGAAACGTGTTCTTCTCTCAAAGGCTTCGAGACTGTTTTTCAAAATGGAAATAAAGGTCGTTTATCAGAAATTAAATTTTGTTCTTGTGGTTTCTAAAAACGATTAATTCAGAATTCTGAGCAAAAAATTATTAATGTTTTCATGAAATTTAGATGGCAGCTCCTCCTCTATCCTGTTTCAAACAAGTAGATGTACGCCTTCCATTGCTTTAATCCGAAATGAGGAGAGTTTTACTAATTTTTTTCGACATATTTGGCATAAATGCATCACTTATTTATGACTGAATTAAATTTCATGGGCATTTTCTTTTAGCAACAATTCGTGTATAGTTTTTTACGGAAAACGAAGACTAATCATCTTGGCCCGGTAATTATTCCTTCTCTCTAGGAATCTTATGTGTCTGGCTTATTATCATGTTTTGACTATCTTTTTCCTCCAATACTTTGATCCTCCAAAAGGCTCTTAGTTAAAGAATCAATAAATAATCTCAAAAAGCACACTCATTTTTTGCTCAAATAGAAGCCAATTAACCCAACAAAACAAACGATAGAAAAAGCTTGACGCCCTCAAATAGCTCATTCTGCTTGGATGTTTGCCGTCGTTGTTTTAATACCCAAACGTCAATAAACGAAAAATTATGCTCCTTATTTCAAGTACCGAAACAAGAATTCGCTTCATTTGGTTTTTCTGGAACAGTTTTTTTCTATGACATCTGTCACGATCATTAGTTGATCGATTTAAAACTGCGAGCACGCCTCTCATAAAAATGCTTGATGATACGGGTGTGATATTATAATACCTCACCGTTTGGAGTGCTCGAGAAAATATCATAAGGAATTTTGATTTTACAACAACGAAGGAAGAAAACGATTGATAAGCATTCACAACATTAATTCGACAGGTATTCTCCTAATCCACTAATTTACAAAGAGAATTGAGCCATAAAATTAAACATGCAGGAGTTATCATCGACAAATTATACTAAATAATCATTTTAAGGTTCAGATGAGTATGGACAAGAGATCGATTGACTTAAAATTTTTCGAAACTAACTCAAAGAACCTTTTTCGCAGAAACATTCTGATTAGAAGCTTGATCTGCAACAAAAGAACTGATTATTTTTGCTGATAGCGTAAAGAATTAATCTGAATTGATTCCGACTGGTTTCGATAAATTTTAACGAAAATCATTCTCCTGTTTGCTATAGACTTCAACTCTCAAAATATTCCGATCCCAACATCATCATTCCGGTCTTTTGAATAAGAATTTGGCTGAACAGGCCTCCGAAGAACTCCTAGTCTCTCTCTCTCCTTCACAAAGGTGCCATTGAGTAATATCTAACTAAATATAAAAGGCTCACATTTTCTAGACCCTCTCAACTTATTATAAACTTTCTTTCTTGCCATAATTGGTCTGAATCTATACTCTTCGATCAACGTCATACTTTGGCACACAGATATTTTACTGAATTGGATTCAAGAACTCCTCTGAACTTGCTGATTCAGTTTCCAAAATGAGCCAGTAAGTATCAGACATTTTTAGTAAGTTTAAGAATGTTTGTATCCTAATTGCAATTTAAACCTCATTTCTTTTTGTTTTTTTTCTCTCAAACACTTATACCCATATACTATTTGGTCCAAATGGATTCCTCTCCAACAATTAATATCAACGACAAGTGGAAAATCCTTGCCACCCTCGGTAAAGGTTCCACTTGCAAGTAATCGTTTTACGGTTCTTTATCCCGACAATAACTCTTTCTAGCGTACTACTAGTCCAAGATAATCAGTCACAGAGAAAAAGTGTTCTCAAGCTATTTGATTCGTATGTTTATCGCTCACGAGCCCGAGCAGAAGCCGAAATGGAGCTTTCTCTCCAACATCCGAGAATCTTGAAAGTTTACAATTTTTTTCCAAGCGTATCATTGCAGAAGAAATCCGCGAAACCAAAAATAAACTCTCACGATACAACCAGATTGCCTGCAATAGAGTTGGAATACGCGCCACATGGTCATCTTCTCGTTCTGATAAAAACGCTTGGAGCTCTTCCCACAAAGGTCGCTCGGACTTACTTCCACCAGCTTATCGAAGCACTTGAATATATACATACACATGAGATTTGTCATCTTGATATCAAACCAGAAAATATTCTCCTTGACGAAAACTTCGGTCTCAAAATAGCAGATTTTGGTGCTGCTGCCAAATTGCCTCAATCGAAAAAGCTGCTGCTGCGCTTTGGTACCAAACCGTATTTCGCACCGGAAATCCTTGAGCATCGGTATTATGACGGGGTCCAAGCTGATTTATTTGCTGCTGGGATAATATTATTTATGTTAAGGAGCGGATACTACCCGTTTTTAGCAGCTGACAGGAACGATATGCTTTATAAAAATATAGCAAATGGAGAACATGCGAAGTATTGGGAGCTATTAAAAATAATCAATGAAGATGAGCATATAGAGTATGAGGCGGAGTTTAAAGATTTGATGAATAAAATGTTCGAGGTTGATCCTAAGAAAAGGTTGAGATTAAAGGAGATTAAATGTCATCCTTGGTACTGTAGATCAATATTATCTACAGAAGAGTTGAAGAGCTATGTAAAAAAGGCCCTGATCAGAAAAGGGAAAAAAGCTTAATTTATTATTTTGGAAAGGTTTTGAATATGTATAATATATGTTGAATTAGATATACCACATAACTTACATGTTTTATTGTAGCTTAGTAATTATTATGATTTATTTAATATTTTGCCGCATTCTTCTCTCCACTGATTTAAAGTAATTTTACTCTATGTAATATCTTAGATTGATTATTGAGATTGTTATTTAACGTAAATGGTTTTGGAGACAAGAGGGATGCCTTTCAAAGTTTCGTTGTTTCTAGTGTATGTGGGTGACACAATTTCATTTGAATGATATATATATTCCTGTAATCCAGAAAATGAACGTAGTTATCTTCTTACAGGATCTAATATGATATTCTTGCTGTATTTTTGTATTTTGTGTTGCTTTTACTCGCGACTAAGCATATTTATTTATTTGTTGTAAACATATATATTATTATTAAACCTATATTTTATTACTTGCTATTTCTCATTGCAAAAAGTTTGTCTCGATTGCTCTCTCAAAAACACATAAACCACTCATGTGAATGGCGCTAAACTCATTCAGATTTTAGATTTTCATTTCGGAGTGTGTCAACTCGTTAATTATGAATGGAATTACACATGGCATTTCCACTCATTCGAATCTCAAAGACACTAATTTTTTTCGTAAAATGTAATAAAAAACGGTCATAAAGAGCTTGTTGAATTCACCGCCATCTTATCTATAGATATTCTCTCTTGGATTAACCAAAGGAGAATTCCTAACCAATATTTTTATTGTTTTTGGTGTGAAAGATATCGAACTAGTATGTATTAAAATTGGAATGAACCTGACCTATTTGACTTTTCTAGAGGAGTCGACTTGAAAGCGTGCTCAGTTTTCGATCTATCCAGATCATTTTCCTCGTCAGTTTCATTAATTCCTTTGAGGTTCGGGTCATGAATGCTTCTCTCTACCATACCTTCAACAGAATAGAAGGATGAATGCTTGCCAACAGCTTGAGCGTATTGAAGCTTTTTGGAGCCTCTCATATCCATTATATGAGCCAAGAAGGCTAGGGTGACTCCAACGACACAGACCAAAGCGTTTGTCATAAACACCCAGTAGTATTTATGTTCATCGATCGTCGCTTGGGCGATCGCTCCTGCGATTGGTGGGTAGCTTACGTTAACAACGGCAGACATCATGGTAAGCAATGCCAGAGCCATACCGATATTCTTGTGTGGGATCAATCTCATCGCAGAGCTGATAGCAACAATACCTCTCACTGAAGACCCTAGCACCATTAACATAAAGGGAATTGTTGGAGTCAGGCATTTTTCGCACTCGGGAAGGTTCGCATTCAAGACGATACCTACCAGAATGATGATTGCTGACACTATCATGCCTTTAGCGAGCTTGCCAGTTTTGTCTAAGAGGACTCCGGCCATTGGTCCTACGATTCCTGAAGCTACCAGCCCCGAGGCGAGGATGTATCCGGCTTCATTGACTTTAAACTGGAAGGAGATTATCAGAAACTTGCTTTCGAAAGCCTTGGTTGCGTTATACGCTCCAAAAGAAAGTGCTGAGGCTGCTGTGATCACCCAGAACAAGATAGGGTAGCTTTTCACAGATTTCCATGTCTCTGAGAGACTGTGGTGCTCTGGAGTCGTGGCTAACTTAGTCGCTTGGCTCATGTATTTTTGATGAAGCCCAATCTTTAACGTACCGAAGAGCAATGAGATCGTACAAATGCCCAGCCCGATCGCGAATGGGAGACCAAGAGAGTTAGATTGCGTGTATATCGTTGGATATGACACGTCGCAAAGGATAATACCCAAACTTTGAATGAAAATCGAGACACTAGTAATGCCAGGAATTTCATTATCTTTGTACCAGAGACGGACCATCTTGCTTTTTCCAAGGAACAGCAGCTCGACACCGATATAGCACATGATCGTTCCGAAAAGGAAGAGTGGGAAGTTGACGGTGTAGATGGCAACGGTAAGTAATCCTTGACCTGCCATTCCGAAAAACATTCCAGCGGCTAATCCGATGGAAGCGCCGTACTTATCGATCAACATACCAATGATGATAGGCAGGCCGATGTTAGGAAGTGACTGAGCGAGAATAATCAAGCTGTATTCGAACTCGTTGATGTGCAAGACTTCTTGCAATGGCTTTTGAAGGGCAGTAGGAGCTTGGACGTTGTAGAAAAATCCAAGTTGGGTCATTGCGAGACAGATGAGGAACCATCTTTTGTTTTTTGTTCGAAAAGCCCTTCCTCCGTCGTTGATAAGCTTGTCAAGGTGTTCTCCAGCCATTTACAATTTTGTTTCAAATCAAATTATTGATAAAATCAGGAAAAACAGATGTTATATAGTCAGATATCTCCTGAGTCATAAAATGATCCAGTGTAAAAACTAAGGATTTCAATCTGGAAATATGATTTTAAGGAATTAAAAAAATTTTACACCCTGAACGCTGAAATGGTGTTCTAAAACAATATTGTGTAGAACAACGTCAAGAACCTCCACTGTTTTACATAAAATTATTTCATTTCAGCGAAATTGGATCAAATCAACTCATACTTTCTAGAATCTTTTTTGTGAACGATATGAAAATCGACATAATTGTGCTTCATAATATTGCATGAATTATTAAAAACTAGTATTTCTTTCATATAGGTAGCAATGACGCCAATTTTCATTTTTTTGTGATACTATTTCTCTGGAAAAAACAAACTCTTTGTTTAAGAAACGCCTCTTTAGCCAAGATATATATTCATTCGAATATAAAACGCATGGTTGAAGCTTTTTTCTATTTATTGGCTGTGTCGCAAGAGGATTCTCCAGTGCAAGATTAGATTGTCGCTGAAAAAGCGAATAGCAAAGCTAAAAAGAATCAATTAGAACTATAAAAAAGTCTATTAAAACACGTTTATGTCAAGTCAATATCATCTCTCATAGAGCCAAGGTGTTTTATTCGAAAGAAAAGTTTAAGATTATTTGTCCTATCGTTTGTTCCTTTTTTTTTTTTGATTTGTCCTTTTTTTTTTGCTGCTTTTTCTTATCAAGTCACAACAGTCCGAGAGAAACCAGACCTGGTGCGAAAACATTAAATTTCCTCATTGAATTTGCAAGGTCATACACAGGAGTGCACTGGCAAATCGCAATCTCTCTATCTCGGGCTTTTGCTTATAGTAAGATATGAAGTCAGTTTGGCCGAGTGGTCTAAGGCGCTGCGTTCAGGTCGCAGTCCAGCGATGGGCGTGGGTTCAAATCCCACAGCTGACAAATTTTTTATTCAATCTACTAATCTGGAATTTGTAAATCAAAATGATTTTAATTAGAAGAGCAATGCGCTCGAACCTTAATAAGTCTTTCGAAATATTAATTTCGACGATGGAATACGGAGATTCCGTTCAAAACGAAGTAGCTAAGAAGAATGTGATTGAACTATTCTATGCTAATATTGTATTTTTCGCACATGACGCTCAGGCAATCTTTCATTTTCTTGCTCCATCTTTCTAAAGCTAAAGAAATAAATATTTCCTGAAATATAAAATTCTGCCAGCATTCTTCACCAAATATGGCAATAACAAACTTCAGAAATCAAGGACGCCTTCTTTGCATATTTAAACCTGATTTCGTTTCCAGAAAACGAAAAAACAATTTATTTCACTGGCACAGTCCAGGAATGATGATAACCAGAAACAGATAACTCTTTAATTCCTTTGAAGTATTTTTGAATCGGAAGATCTAAAGCATGAAGATAATGGAAGAATGCAACATATATTTTATACGAATTCCCTAGTCAATCACTAACAAACCAATCTAGTTGGGTTAATGATTCGCTACTCGCTTCTTCAGTTAACGAAGAAGCTGTTGATTCTTTTGAATTCAAATAAAAACCGATTTTTTATTTGCGAGTTATTCAAATTTTCAGTATTCAAGAACAAGAACTTCCTGTTTTTATTTTACTGAATATTTTAATTCCGATTCAGATCAAGTAGATAAAATTTTGCGATCTTCCAACTTCTGGCCTCATTAGCCTTAAACATGAAACACCTATCAGCCTACCTTCATCCAAAGCAAATCCTCTTCTTTCTGAATTATACGTACATATTTTAGAAGAATTCTAAGACTTTGTCTTCTTCACTTAGTTAAGTCTAAGAACTACATTCACATAATTTATGAGAAAATCTTTTCATTAAAACTCATTTACATGATTATAAAAGCTTCTTGAAGCGAGCATGAGGCTCAGCGTTAAAGCAATTTAACATCGGAGTTGATCCTGAAATTTCTAAGGGAAATTTTGGGAATCCAAGGTCTTTGAGATTTAATTCCAGAATTGTTTGATTTGATCTGAAATATTCCAAGCCAAAAGGCTGAAATTATTTCGCTATTAAACTAATTATCTAATCATCTGCTAATTATTTAAAATCTGAAAGTTTTTTAACAGCAAACGCATGAAGAAAACAATGATGGAAGGCCATTCTGGACCTCAACTGGAACATAAAGATCACACACTCATGCTCACCACGCACCTCATTTTCGACGACCAAATATCTCTCACAAAGGAGAACAGTGAAAAGCCAATGTCCTTAGTGGATACTGACCTGCAAATTACAGTCTCTGCTTCCAAGACACGCAGTTTGAACGCAGTTCCCGATGATTGGCAACTGAACGAAGAGCAAAAGTCCGCCAAAAATAAATCAATCGACCAGCCGAGACCTCGTGTGTTGACCCCAAAACCAAGCCCAAAACGAGCGAGAAGCGCTGAGCTCAGATACGAACCTCAGCTAACCCCGGAGAAAGAAATCTCAACCGAAAAACCGAAAATATCGAGACAAAAGAAGTTCAAGAAGAGAGGGACAATGCCATCTACTCTTCCTGAGTTAACCAACGCAAAAAATAGCTTGACGCTACAGTTCAAGTCTCGGCTGAAACTTTCAAAATTCTCCCTCAGAACGAAATGTTTGACTGATACGAGCGATACTTCAACGGTTTGTAGCGTGAAAGATCTAGATGTACTGACTCAACAACCTTCGTTAACTTCGCTGAACTCTCTGACGGAAATCCCTGTTTATACGAGAAACACGAGCACGCCATTAAAAAGTATAAGTTTACAGAAGATTCCGCCAATTTTGAAAGGATGCAAGCAAAAGGTCGGTTCAACTCCGGAAGCGGACAGTACCACCCAGGCTTTCAACTTCGAAGCAAAGAAAGTCAAATTCGTATAACTTTTCTTATTGAATTGAGATTTTCTTTGCTTTTCAGGATCCCTGAAGTTTTGATATTTTTTGTAGCTTTACTGAAAATTTTTTAGTTGCATGTACTTCCATATTTATCTATTTATTTAGAGTTTTTGAGAAAGGCTTAGGCCGTTTATTTATTCAATTTCATATTCAATAACAGCCAATACAAGGCAGCTAACATTGCTAAATTTTTCTTAATACGGATTGCATTTCAGTGACCTCCTATGGCTATAATTTGAAATGATATTTCAAATTATAAGTCATAGGTAACCAGGCTATTTTATCTCTTTCTTAGCTCAGAATATCTCATAGAAAATTGCTTAGATAATAGATGCTCATGGCGAATTCATAAAATAAAAATTAAGGAAAAAATGATATGCATTGAACGGACAGAAAAACCATCTCCAATAAATAGCCACGCAGTTAAAAATATTTTTTGAACAGCTCCCCTCTTCCATCGTTTGACATCGCGTCAAATTCTAAATTCATAAATTGGTCGTCGTCCTTTTCGATTTCAAACGGCTTATTTTGAAGGAACTGCGCTTGATAATAGTTATTATCCAGCCAATCACAGTTATCTAACTGCTCCTCTCCCTTAATTTGCAGTCTCAGTGGATTATCATTTTGATCCCACAACCTCTGAGGCTGATGCTCATGCATGAACGCGTCAAACTGCAAATTCATCCCTCCAGCATTCTGCTTCCCTGACATCTCCCCTGCTATGTTCCCTTCTCCGCCTCCTTGCAGAAGAGAATTTACCCAATTATCTGTTCTACCCGTCAGCAACGAGATATTATTCCTCTGAATCTCGCTTTGAGGGGGTATTCGCTTGCTCTTGAACAAGGAACCCTCATCGTAATCGTCTATTTCAATTTTTTCTTCAATTTTTGGATGGGCGATTAGATTCTCTGAAGGGTGTTTCATTAACCCCTCAGCAAAATCTCCTCGTATCGCATTGCTCGTGGCCATTTTAGCTAGTTTTCGTGGTCCTTTTTGGATTTTTATATTTTCAGGAGCGAGGAAGTTCATCTTATGGTCCTCCGTGAGGTCGATGTTGGAGCTGAGCATCGATGCTGCGTCGAAATTATTCATTTCTCCTCGCTTATAGCTGCTTATACTCTCTTCTCGTGCGATTTTCCTATCTAAATTACCCAATAGCTCCTCTATGCCGTATATTATCCCTTCAAGCTCCTTTTTCTTTTTACTTCGACCTCCAATAAGTTTCTGTAGCTCGCCTACCTTACGGCTTATCGCCTCTATCGTCGTTGATGCGCAGCTAGCTTCATCCATTGAAAGATTTGAAATAAGAGGGTTGTCTTTGACGATTTGATGGGAGAAAGAGTATAATTTATTGATGGTCGCTCCTTGATGTGTTGTCTCCTGCGCGATGATCGGATCGTCGCCTTCCTCTGAAATATTGTCGTCAGATTCATCATCATCTCGAGCGTTTGCGGCGTTTTGATGGAAACGTGGGTAGTCATTAAGGTTGAATTTGGCTTTGGGCTCTTTATTTTTCAAATCGAAGTTATCTTCAAGCTTGAATTTGCCTTTCGTTGAAAGGAGCATGACGTCGCCTTTGAGATCGTCAAAGGCAATAAAAACGTTAACACTGCAAAGAACAGAAAGCTCAACGGCTTTTTTTAAGAGACCTTGCTTTCGCTTATGGAAGGTGTCTTTGCGGGTCTTGTGGTCTTGGATTGCTCTGATCTCTATTTTCTTTCTGCCCATTGCGTTTGTTTTGATTAATTGAAATATTTTGGCATTGGCTTCAAAAGGGTTAATTAAATAACTAAAACAATATTGAAAAATGCCAGAACGCCCAGAAATAGAATCGATAGTACAAGAAGAAGTGTAAATCTATGAGAAAATGGTGTAGGTGGCTGTCCTAGGAGCAAGTTCGAGGTTCTCTTAAACTCTTTCTGGGAGTAGAGACTTGCGCTATGTAGAACTGTTCTAAAGTACTCAGAATTGGTCAGAAATGAATGTACAGGTAATCGCAGGAACTATGATATGAATAGGAACTTGGGTTAATACAAAAAATTAGAATGTCCTTGAAACATAGTCATGGTAATCCTTCTGAACTTGGAATCCTTTTTCTTTAAGAAATAGTCTGCTTAGATCAAGAATCCGATACTGTAGGGGACTTGAAACCTTAGCGATGAAGATCAAATGATTTTCTTTTTGTTGAGCAAATGACACGGAATTTAATTTTCGTAAAAGGAGGCTAGCTGAGGGAAGACCAACCATTTCACATAGAATATATGTTAGACAACTTAATTGGTTAATACTCTTAAAAACTTCTATTCCACCCAGTATCGGATCAATAGGTCATCCGAATTCACCTTCCTTGAGAGCAAAGTTGCAGCATTTTATTGATTGAATTGCCTCCGCGGCATGAGAAAATTTGTTGAACCAGAAACTACAATTCTATGTAAACTTTATCAATTTTCAGCAAATATCTTTGAAATAAAACAGAAAACAAGAAATGAAAGTTTTGTCAACTGCTATTCTTATTTTCTTTATCGGAGTCGTTGCATCGAAAGAGATTGCACTCGATCATTTGAAACTAGAAGATTGGAAGAGCGGCGAGGAGGATCTGGGTCCTTACATAGAATTTACAAACCAAAAAATCGATGATTTTACATTTTTTTACATTGATGACTTGAATTTCGAAGTATCAAGTCATCTAACTGGTCTGTACAGAGCTCAATTGAGCAGCCAAAACCCTAATAGCATCGCTCTGGGAGCTTTCCAAAGCTATATTAGTGGACGATCAGAGGAGGGATTTAAACTGATAATAGATCCCATCACCATAGCCGCTGTCCCTGAAATTCCCAAGGCTTTTGCGAGAGATATTCAGAATTATATTGAAGCAGCTAAGGCTACTATCAGCAAGGAGATTCGGAGCTATCTCATGAAATTCTATCGTGATAAAATGCTGAAAAAAATCGAAGACGACCTGAAAAAAAGTGTTGAGCAAAAGCATGGTGGAGAACTATAAACTATGTGGTAGAAAAGTGTGGAATAAATGAGTCAGATATTGGGACAGAGCTATCTCTTCAGCCAACTGTAGTAAAGAATGAGAAAACTATCTCATTAACGTCACAGAATATTGCTTGCTTCTAGCCAAACACACAAAAGTTATTTGATGAGTGGGTTGCTGCTAATAAATATTTCAATATGATTTATTAAAGAAAGAAGAAACCAATCGATTTTTTGAGTTCTGTATTAAGATTTAGCATTGTTGAAAATTCCGTATGTTATGTAATACAATGCAAAATTATCCTTTGTCTGATCGGTGCATCAACAGCTGCTCAAAGTTTTGCATTGTAATGATTCTTCTCAAGGAGAGTAGAACAAAAATATATAAAATAAATGTATGAGTCTCTCTGTTTGAACTTTCAGTTATCCAAGGGCGTTATGAAGACATTCTGATATCATAAGGGTAACTTAGTGCTCGAAATTAAGGATATAAATAAGTACACTCGAATTAATCAAAAAGGCAATTCGGGGTCAGACAAGTTTGGAGTCATTACTCGTCCCGAGGAAGAGATGTGAATAACTTGAAGGAGATCAAGCAAGTAGCATTGAAACGAAAAAGAGTGATTAGAGTTTTAGGAATTTTGTGAAGAAAGACTAAGTTTCATCAATCTCGAAGAGCAGCCTCTCTCACATTTGATTTATATCTTTAAAATTCTCTCATTTCTCTATTCACTGTATTTCAACGCTCCCATATTCGTGTACCATTAGCAACCTGTAATTAAAATACTGATATGAT
>ENA-UOTX01001548-UOTX01001548.1-compost-metagenome-genome-assembly--contig:-NODE-1548-length-16287-cov-81.289883_pt1 | contig 16287 bp, 24 predicted proteins | sample MGYA00238143_ERZ746982 | MGnify/ENA primary metagenome ERZ746982 (study PRJEB28758, sample SAMN06268862) | compost metagenome | isolation source: single cell | place: USA: California, Emeryville, Joint... | reverse complement strand
CATTCACCGACTTCCTTACCCCCGATGCACCTTTCCTCGATGGTCTAGGATTCATTAGAGAGAGAGACACTAAACAATAATTACTGCTTGATGTTCATAGTAGCAGAAAAGACAGCAACCAGCAATGCACGCTATCGTACCTAATATACTTGACCAGACGATGAATCTCAGTCCTCGTTCTCTCTTCATAAGGAAGAAGAAAATAATCGATGTTCCGATACAGATAAGAAGTCCGCCTGCCATGATATCCAAAGTCTAATATTTTTCAATATCCAGCATCTGAGAAAGAAACGGGTAGATTACCAGACTCAAATCGCCAGCAACGCCTCGAACCTGCTCAGTAAACGTGTCTAAATAATTCTGAACCATCTGACGATTAACTGGCTCAATAGGCATGCAGTTCCTCCCGCTTGCTTTCGTTTGAAGCTGAATATAGCAATACGGCGTGGGTTTAATCGGTTTTGTATTGTTGTACAGACAAAACTGGACACCCTACCAAAAAACACAGGTTTTCAGGACATCTTCTCATCACAAATCTTACCGAAACGTTGGGGCAAGAGGATACACACTGTTTCACATTGACGTCAATGACTGGTTGTACATAATAGATATAATCAAGCCCTTTTAGTCTGTCAAGACCACAGATTTCAGCTCTAAAGTCCATAGGTCTCGTCAATCTCTGCACTCTTCCATCTTTGTAAACTAAACAGCAAACGCTTTGCTCTCTGGTTAAGCAACTGAAGGAATATTTACCTGTAATACCATGCCAAAACAGCAACCCGTTCATTAATAAAAACAGAACCAGCCAAAGACAATCAGTTCGCTTTCTTTTTGCTAATAAATACCAATAATCATACTCTCTTCACCCCGAAGTATTAAGACGTACCTACAGGTCCTTTAAATTCGGCTTTTCCTTGAAAAACCTTGTTTAATTTATGTTTGCTATCATCATCCTCATATTTTTCGAGTCGAGATAGTTTATCCTGCGCCGTAAAATATTTTTTGCGTCTCTCATCTCTTTCTTTTTTTCTTTTCAGCTCCAGAGCCTTTTTGAGTTGTTTTTTTGTTGGTTGAGGTTGCTGAGGTTCTGCGCTCGTTTCTTCTTGCTTGTCGAGGAGGCCATCTTCCGGCCTTTCTGGGTGCTCACTTATTTGGTGATTCTCTTCATGCTCCCCTATGTCCACGTGTTCGTCTTTGTTTGTCTCGTCCATATGAAGATGTTTTGTATAGTAACTGGTGATAAACTGAAAATGTTGTGTATTTTGATACTGATAGTTTTTATTTGAAAACCGTGAAATACAGTCGCGCTATTTAAAGTTCTTCGTATAAACAACTTAATTTCTAATCTTTCAAAATCATGGGAAAAGTGGATTTGATCCTTAAAATACATAAGACTGGCTTTCTATCGGCCTATCAAATGGGATATTTTTTCATGCGCTGACTGGATTGGAAAGGATAAAGTTGATAATAGATGAATTTGAGTAGAAAACCATGTGAAGTCATTTCTGAGCAACAGGCTTTTGTAAAGTACGAGGGACAAAGTCAGAATTGTGAGATAAAATTATCAAGAATTTGAGATGTTTTGGATAGTCGATAGAGTGACGATCTTCTTTTGGTCAGGTGAGTCACTGTTAGATCCAGCAGATTAACACATGCAAATTATTGGAGAAATTTTCTGCAAAAACCTCTTGATTAAAGCAAATTAAACGATGATTTTATGAGAAATTGAACGAATGTAGACATACAGAGAATGCGATTGCTATTAGTATAAAAAATGCAATCATAAATATTCATTGTGTAGACCATCAAGGATTGAATCCAATAAATAAATAGAAAAGTTTCCTCAAGATATCCTTGAATAACTGCTATAGATACGAAAGAAAATTCCAGAAATTCTACTGTTGCTCAGTTCTTCTGCGAAGCTGCTCTTTAAGAGTTTCGAGTATCTTACAGAGGTCTAGCACTTCCCGCTCCCATAAGGCTTGCTGTTCCTCTTGCTTGCTCTTTAAGTCTTCGATCTCCTTTACCAGTATCTCATTATTCTTTTCAAGCACACGGTTGTTCTTCTTCACCATTTCTATGATTTCAGAGCTAACAAATAACAGTAAGACCGATCAGCAAAGTTTGAGCGTCTACTTAATAGTTGTCTTGTCGAGTTCCCGCTCCAGCTCAGCGACTCGTTGCCGATATGAATCTCTTTCATTTCGGATTTGAACTTTTTCCCTTTCGCTTTCTACTAACCTACCTTCAAGTTCTCCAATGATTTTGGATGATGTGTCAGGACGGCTGATAAGATGCGATCTTGTGTTTTCTTGCTTCAGTCTTGCGATCTGCTCCTCAAGGTCTTCGACCTTGGTGGAACTTGGCTCGATCACATCCTCTAAGATTTTCTTCACTTTGATGAATTTATCTGTGCGAGAGTTGAATGATCTTATTAAATATGCCCCACTAACTAAGACATACCTTGATTTGAAAGATCGCCGTGGTACTTGAACACATCCATTATTTTGTAAGCAGTTTCGTCGATTTGATGTGGAATGCTTTTCTTTTTTTTCTTTTGTGCGCTGCTAGCGAAATTGGATTCGTCCTCTCGAGGACCTAACGGGATATTAGCTTTGATATTTTCCTTTTCTTTTTTCTGAGAATCGTTTTTCCGCTCTGGTGGACCTAATTGCAAATCACCATCAATTACCCATTGCACAAAAAATCAATAAGATAGATCAATCAGGCAAAACTGCAAAGCAACGAGATAGGACAACACGTTAGAGATTTTCAAAGATTTAATGAGGCATTTGGGTAAATAGATATTCTTACTCTTGCTTCTGGTTGGTGAGTCAAATTTGCTTACTTTCTGATTGTACTTTGAGCTGGTGTCTGCAAGTTCTCTAAATATATCACAGTGTTAATACTTGGAAGACTTGAAGTAATAACTTTTTGAGCGAAGATACGAACTTTTTGCGAGTAGCGATCTCATCGTCGCTGGAGGAGTCGCTGTAAGGGTTATTCATGGGCTTGGAATCAGAGTTTGCGTAAGATTTTTTCATTGGATTGGTAGAGGAAGTAGCCAGGCTGTTTTTCGAAGAGTGGAATGATTTCCATTTATTGACGAGGCTGCTGTTGCTGAATGCCATGTTTCGAAATTTAAGTTTATTGCTTTCTAAACTGCTAAATAAAATTCAAAAATCATTGTTTGATTTACCTCAGTAAGATGTTTACTGAGAGTCTTAATAGATCTTTAGAGAGTTTGAGATTGAATATTGAATATGGGGAGAGTTGTTCTTCTTTTCTTCAACAGCGTTATTCATTTTTTAGCATCTCAATTCTCCGATTCTTGCGGATTCTGATTTGTTATTGGTAATAAATCCGGGCGAAATGTTGCGGAGTTAAGGAGGGCAGTCGTCACAAGCATGATAGATTTCAATGAGAATGAGTTAGAGAGCAGTTTTACTCAATAAATACCTGCAAATAAAACACTAAGTTATCTGTTGCTTAGTATGTAGAATTTAAACTAGTGTTATGAGATATATATTGCGCGAGATGGTAAAGGCACACAGATTTAACTCACTGAAAAATATAAACCTTCAGACGGTCCCATGGTCTAGCGGTTATGACTTCAGACTCTGAATCTGAAAACCCGAGTTCGAATCTCGGTGGGACCTTCTTTTTTTTTATTAAAATCTCAAATTTATTCTCTTTTGTTAGTCTGATCATCATCTTATATCAAAATATGTAAGCCTTCAGATGGTCCCATGGTCTAGCGGTTATGACTTCAGACTCTGAATCTGAAAACCCGAGTTCGAATCTCGGTGGGACCTTCCTTTTTTCTTTTAGTAAATCTCAAATTTATTCTCTTTTTCAAATTCATCATCATATCTCTATAGGAAAACTAATTGAAAGCAAACAAATATCGCTACCAGCGATTCTTTAATGGGGTCTTTATCTCGCTTACAACCGTTTATATGATGATGATTACAAAATCCTCAATAAATCAGCCGATTTTAGATTAAATATGTCTCTCATAAACTCTTTGGTTCATGATATTAAATGCAAATGATTAAAACCAATGTCAAAAAGATCATCTCTAATCAAACTCTCGCGAAATTAAATCATCCAGAAGCTGCTAATTTTCAGAAACAAATTTCCAAATCCATTGGAAGACAACCTTCTTAAACTCTCTCAGCATCTCATTATCCTCCGGCGTTAGCTCTTTGAGCTCAGAGAAAATCTTCATCATATATGCGTTTTGGAACTCAAAAGCCTCGTTCACCTAAAAAAAAACATTTTACATCCAAAACTACCCTCCTGAATATTTACCTCTATCAGCAGAAGAAGCTGAGGACTTGGCCTTTGTAAAAGGATAGTCGTCACTGCACCTCCCTTTTCATTAAATAACCGCTTCTCTGTGATTATTTTTAATTGAATGTAGGTGAGCTCGTAATGAGCTTTCAAAAATTGCTCGAATTCCTTTCCGAATATTGGAAGAGAAGCACAAGACTTCATGAACTCAGGCTCTTTTTCCTATTATTGTTATAAGATGCCATTAGTTACACAAAGCAAAAGACGGTTACCTTCAAAAGGCAGTAATTTGAATGCGAAAGCAAAATATGGATGTCGTTTTTTGTAATTCCTGCCTCTGGTTGCTGGGTAATTCTCTTAAGGAAATACTTTGCGACCATATGCTTATTCGCTCTCGAGACAACATCGATAATTCCGGCCTATAATAATTGTAAATCACACGCAAATTAATCTCTATCACTCTCAGTTCGTTCCTCAAATAATCAACTCGCTCGTCGGTCAGCAGAGAGCTTTTGCCCAGGATAAAGTAAGCCATTCGTACCTCATTCATCACTGAAGTGTTGGACTAAGAGCAGAGTATTACTATACAACAAACAAAAAAGATGTACCTTATCGATGCTAAGCTTCTCTTCTGGAATCATATCCATTTTGTCATACAAATCATCGTCGAAGTGAACCAACAGAACTTTTATTGGATGTCTTCCATCATCTGAGCGTACTCCTTCCAGATTAACAAAGAAAATGTTCGAAAGCTGTCTGTTCTCGAAAAGAGAAAGGTTATAAGTTTCGGCATTCTCTCGGATCAAATCGAAGAGGCCTTGTGCTGACGACTGCGTGAACAGCGAGCCTCGACTGACACTGACTCTCGAGCTCACCATTCTCATCTTCGTATGCTTAGGCTGCTCGGTGAAATAGTTTTGGATGTTAAGCAACACTTGCGACACATCGAAAAATAGATGGCGCTCAGCCTTTGGCTCTAATATTGGATTGAGTAGCTGAAGCTGATAGTCATAAATAAATGCTTTAAGGTCGAGCGTTTCCTTCACGGACTCCATTTCTTTCATTGCCAATGATAACTTGCTTTGCTTGTTTTCAGCGGTAGTGTTCCATTCTAGCTTCACGACGATCTCAGGGTAGGTAGCCCCGTGCTGGGACACAACGGATATCCTGAATAGGCACAAGACTGAATGAAAAACTTTCTTGGCTATTGCCGATGATAATTCATCCTCTTGCTCATTTCTTAATGAATGGTAAGTTAAGAAATAGAGGGAATATATGCCATACTTCTTCGCACCATCTTCGGCATCTAAATTGAGAGATTCCTTCCTCTGGGCGATCGAATTCGAGCTAAATTCATATTTCTTCTCGTTGTCTGTGTGAGTAATCATCATTCCAGAAGTATCGCTCTTTGCGGTGTCAGTATCATCGCTTTCGTTTAATATGATCTCATAGTCTTTCTTTGCAAGGATTTCAAGGAGTTGGTCTATGATCTTCCGCATCTGATTGTGCTTATACGTTTGGTACTTGCCCTCCTGAATAAAAGCTCAAGCTAGCTGAAAAATGTAATAATTACTTTTTCTTCTTCGTCTTCAACTCTGTCTAGGATAGGGATGCCTCCGTGCATTTCTCCTTCATGTCCGAACTTTGAAACCACGTATGATGTCTGTTCTTGCCCAGGCAAAATGAAGAATGGGACTCGTTCGTTGAAAAGATTTTCAGAGCTCTGAAGCGCGAAATCCACCAATCTCCTAATCTCTTCCTTGCTAGAAATCCCTGATTTCATAAGCAGCTTCAGCTTCTTTCGAGTAATCTCCTTATTGCGAACAAACTTTGCCCATTCGAGGAAATACTCGCCTTTTTGCGCAATTTCGTCTTTTCCCTCTATAAATCCGTTTAATACCCGCTGCTAATGAGAAAACTGGTCATACCTGGAACCGGCACGTTGCCTTGCTTTTCGATAAACTCGAGGATATATTTCCTTGTAGCATTCGGCTGCAGTAACTTAATCTGCTTGACTATTTGCTCGAAAGGCATGAACTGGTCTAGATCTTTGGTAGGAACATAAAAGTTTTTGAAGATCTCTGTCACACACTGAGTAAAGTTAAGCGGACTAGCATCGCTGATTTTCTTTTGCAACGTCCAAGCGTCTTTCGCAGCCGCGGAAAATGGCTTGTTCTTGCTGTCCTGCGCCTTCATCGTTTTGTGCTCTTTAGTGCGGTTGATCTCGTTGATAAACGCGTTTTCAATCTTCTTCGAGCCTCGCCTTTTAGATGTTGCCTCCAAATAGTTGAAGTTTTCATCTTCAAACACAATTTTATAAAGCGCGTTCCTATGAGCCATAAGAATTATCTTTCAGGAAACTTTCATCAATAGTAAACCTTTGTATGGACCATAGGCCGAAGGCTCTGAAGGCCTTCACCATCTCGAAAGTCAGATCTTCCTTCAGGTTATACACGCTGATCTTAATTGAGTTTGGATTTATCGCATAATGCAAGAAAATATGGCGAGGGATCTTGAATTCAAGGTTTTCGGCGTTCGTGTTGCGAGTGCCGGCTTCAAAAATCTTTATTTTATCAAACCAACTGAAGTCATAACTAGCACATTCAGATATAATCAGTTTCTCTGGTATTATTAGAGGAAAAATTACTTATCCAGGTTCTTCTTGAGAAAATGGGTGTTCGTATGACCACAGATCACACCGACAATCTCAACCATTTTCGTGCTATCTCCAGCGTATGCTTTGATTTGCTTCTTGTATTCATAATCAATTTCTTCAAGGCTATCAGAAAAGCTAGTGATAAGGTAGTCTTGCTGGACTGGAATTGTGCTTTGATTCGAAGAGCCTTTGTTTTTTGTGGCATTGACGATTCGAATAGCATAGAGCCTATGAATTTGGAGTTTCGGGTTTCCGATCTTCCTTTTCAGTTCAGTTTCGACTATCTCATCTAATTTTAAGAAGCCTGGCATCAGCATTGGACTTGGGATCGCATGCGGATGAGTCGAGCGATGGATAGAGGTGTTTTCATATTTTTGATTGGCAATGATTCTATCCATCAGGCTCATGAACCTGATAAAATTGTCCTCGATCTCTTTCAGAGTCAATAAGTCCTTATTCTTCCTGCTGTATACAAACAAGTGCTCTATTAAATACTCGCCACAAGTCTAGTTTCGATTAACAATGCCATTATTCATTTGGTAATGTTTCAATAGAGTACTTGATTAAGCGTTTCGGTGAGATATGCCATGAGTTTCTCTTCAAAGCAAGGGCCTCTTGTTCTGAAATGCAGCTCCAGGGCTCTTTGGCTTGTAGCCTCGGGCAATAAGATTTTTGACTCTGAAGGGTCTAGCGGAGACTGGAGTACCACGCTGTTTAGTGTGCTTTTAGGAGGTGAGTCTAAGACTGCAGGTTTCTCGATTAGATTCATATCGCATGACTTTTCGGCCAGAGCTTTTTTCACTTCCTCTGAATTCAGAGGAGTGAGCTGCCTTGCAGATTGCAGGTATGAAAACATTTCTACTACGCCTGACTCTGGGATTTTCTCAGCAGGGAAGACCAATTCGAGAGTATTCAGAGGATGATACATTCCTTCTTGATATAATTCTCTATGATTAAGTAGTAAAGTCTGTGGTGAGACCATAGGCGATCATTAAATTACTTGAGGCAGACTTGCACTAAAAACAGGCACTTGCCGAAATACTCAGTAAAATGATTCTCATTGAAGACTCGCTGGTGGTTGAACAAGAAGGAGGCGTTTTCGACCTCGCTTTCAAAGATTTCCATTTTATCATATTTTGGGTGTATGAGCATTGGGTGATCTTTCCTTACTCTATGATGATGGGGAGAGTCTATGGAGTCGTCAACTGCTGATGGATTTTCAGAAACTAAATTTTTGTCATATGAGTAACCGTCAATTTCGTATTATTACATCTCGCTGCTATCATTGACCCAAAATTAAACGAGCAAGGGTTCATGATTTTTTCAAATTTCTGCCGGACATAGTACAACAACGCCTCGGGGTCCCCTATAAAGCTCGGAAGATTGTACCTCCAGATCTACAAAATTCAAATCCCAAATTACTTGATATTCTACCAAAACCACATAATACCTTAATCGGGACACCAGTTGCAAAGAAATCGTAATCTTCCTTCGCGAGCTTAATGTGCTTATTCATGTACTTCAAGAACTTAGGGACGAGTATTTTGATCGACTCCGCCGTCAGCTGCTCAGAAATCTGCCTTATCACCTGTTGTATCGCCTTCTCGTCTCTTTCTTCAAGGCTATGGATTTTCAGCGTGATAATCGTCTTAGCATCAGAAATAGGTATCTCGCTTGAAGACTCTTTCCCTCGGAGCGAAAGCTTCTTCTCTTTTGACCTTGAGTCTTGCTCTTTCGGCAGCGCTAGCGTAGGCCCTGCGCCGCTTTCTCTGGAAGTGGATTTTGTTGTTTCTGACTGGATTCTACTGAGAGTAATACCAGGCGAATCCAGTGCGATGTAACTGCGTTCCTTCTCCAATGTACTTGCTTCGATCTCTTCAAAGTAGAGTATGTATACTTGTGATTCGTGAGAGGCCAAATAACAGTTTGGACGGTTCGAAATTCTAAAATATCTCAGCATAGAGCTGTCTTTCAAAAGCGCGATGCCGTCCTTCTTCTTCGCAGGGTCCGTTTTGAATTTATCTGAAATAGGGAAATACTCCGTATGAACCAACGGAACTTTGTATTTTGATTCATGTTTCGGCTCTGATGTGATAATCTGTAGTCCTCTCTGCTCTTGCTCCTCCTCTTCAGGCTTCACATTGGCGAAGCGATCAGTTTTCAACGCGAATTTCTCAAATTTTGTTTTCACAGTTTTCTTCGGCCCTCCTCGATTTGAAGCCGTTCTGCCTATCATAGAGGAGTGTGCGCTTTCCATTCTAGTTTCCCTTTCTGATTTTTCTACTGGGACGTCTCCGATTTGCAGCAAATCAGAGCATTCTAGAGTTGATCTGAGCTGATCTACCAGCAGAGTGCAGTTAACGAACTGCACCAGCTCTTCGACCTTGTGTCTCACCATCTGAATGATCTGTTTGCTATTGCAATCTCCATCGGCGTGGAATTCTGGAATATGGGCTCTGCAGGTAAGTTCGTTTCCTTTTATTGTAATAACCACCCAATAAGGGATGCTGAAATTATCCTCGCTGCCTTCTCTAATATCCGTTAAAGTATCCATTGAAGCTGAAAGATTAGTGCAGCTTCGCATTCCGTCGTCGGGCTTGGCAACGAGATAATAGTATTGCTCTTTCATCCGAAGGTTTATTAAGGCTTTATTCTTGATTAAATACTCCTTGAAAAGCTTATTTCCTTTTTCTTCAAGAAACTCTAAATGTATTGTAGTCGTTGCTTTTCTGTGCAGAGTAGCGAGCAGGTCGTCCACTAGCTTAAGATTCTCAGGCGTGACTGGCCGCACAAATCTGAGCGCCTCAAGCATCTAATTGAACACATTTTTATGGAAAATCAAGAACAGTAAAATTACCATTTGAGCGAAAACGGGATCTAATGCAGCTAACAGCTCATTCGCGCGAGTGTACTGGAACGGCGTACCTCCGCTGCTCTGGAACCGCTTTCGTCCGGGCAACTCTGGCGGCGGTGAATACTCCCTCGTCACAAGCGGAATTTTCTGAGTGGGAGTTTCCTCGTCGCAAGGCGTCTTCTTTAGATCGAAAATCATAGACACAGTGTAATCTTTCTTATCCTTCACAAACCTGATTATCTCGCCTATGGTTTGAAGGAATCCCTTGTATTCCAGTCTTTTCACTTCCTTCTTATCTATAAAATCAAAAATATTTCAAATCAACCCCTTAGATTTTATTACTCTCCTCTATCTTGATATGGATCTCCATAAAGTTCGGGATGTCAAGCTAATCAACGAAAAATTAATCTCAATCCATCGGGATAAGCTCATTACCGGTCTTGACTTCCCTTGGTAAAACTCAAGGATATATGGATGATCTATATACCGTTTCAGTTTCGTCTTATCAACTTTTTCTTCAACGTATAGATTCTTTTCCTTCACTCTTTTGAAATAGACTTCAAGCAACCCTTCGAATATATTCTCGAAGATTTGAATATCGAACTTATCTTTATCTGACTTTTCGCTCTTTTCGCTCGGGTGCTCAACTAACTTTTCTATTACTAGAATTTTCTTATTCTCAGAGCCATCCAGTTCATCAAAGATCATCGTTTTAGTAGTCGCTTCTTCGCTAAAATCGAGCCTTTTGTCCCTTGAAAGGATTTTTATCGTTTCAGTAATGTCTCTCTCTAAGGAGCTGGTATCAGTGCAAAGAGCGAGTGTTTTTTCGAGGTCAGTATCGGAAGGTCGGAGGTTTTCTAAGCAGGCCTTATAGATATTCTTGCTGTACACATTTTCGAAATTCCGCTTCAAATTTCTTATAAACTCGTCTTCTATCTGCTTAATCGATGTACGGTAGAGCAGTAGCGCTGAGTCCTGACTCGCGCGAAGCGCCTCAAAATCTTTGGGGTATTCAATATCCAAGATGTCTAAGAAATAGCAACCAATCTCGATTTTTGAGGGGATTCGCTTTTCATTAGAAAAATCGAAATTCATGCACGGCAACTCGATAACCAGGATTTTATTGTTGCAAACGTACTTCGCGAAATAGATCGCTTTGCCGCTAATCACGAATTCGAAGTCGGTATGGACTCTTATTTGATGCCGGTAGTTCTCGAACATAGATTCCAAAGATTTCTAAGGAAAGTGTGAGAATAAGGCTCATGCATTTAGATTGGCTTACTGAATAACGCTCGAAGTACAATTTGTCTTTCGTAGAGACATCAAAACTGTCAAATTCATAGAATAGAATGGGGATAGTCTCAAGCTTGCGCGCCTGCTGGCAGAGACTTGGCAGCACGCATTGTAGCCTCGTTTGCCATTCTTTGGAGTTGATGTCTCTCCAAATTAGGTTATATTTCGCAACAACTTGCTGTAGTCCATCACGGAAGAACGTCCGCTCTTCGATGTTCTTCTCAGAGACGGTTTTGTAATAGTAGCCGTTTATTGAGTTGTTTAGGTAGATCAGCTTTGGGTCGCTTCTGTTCGATGCAAGCAAGCCTAGTATAGCAAAGAAGCTATAAATATTGCGCTTATAGCAAAGCTTTTACCCTGAATAGCTCTGAGCTGTAAAGTATGAGACGCGAATAACATATTGACGATATTCTCGTCTTGTTGTTGGAGTTCTTTCCTGATAATATCGAAATAGGCCCTCCAAGATTTCGATTCGTACTCTTCACCCTATAGGGAATTACCAAGATCATTGAAAGATAGGTTGATAGATGGTTTACGTGGTGAGTGAAGCCGATGACATCGTGGAAATTGATCGTGTAAATTTCGCTGATGATTTTAAAGGTTTCCCGATCTAGGCACGTGACGTACATAACCTCCATTGAATCAGAGATTTTCTGGTCAAGGTGTTGACGCTCAAAGAGGAGTTTTTTTAAAAAGATCAAGCGGAACTGGTTTTTGCAACTGTGGATGCAAGTGTACCCGTCTCTTTTCCTAGAATTCGGTTTATGTAACCGGGTCAAAGGTATCAAAAATACCTTTCTTGAAGCACGTTGAGGAAGAACGGCATGGAAGAATTATAATCGTATTTGTCGTTCTCGCTGGATGGTTTGACCGAAGAAACGATCATCGATGAGCTCCAAGACCAGGTAGAATAAAGCGTGCAGACCTGCGTATTTATACAGAAGCAATCAGGATCTAACGCAAATAATATAGGAATAGCCATAACCTTTATTGTACCTTTCAAATTGAGCATTATTCGTAAGTAAGGCGAAGCAACGTTAATATTGATAGGCTTTAATTTCTCGATGATTTCTGCTCTTGTTTTTTTCATGAGCTCCCTTTGTTATTAAAACAATTGCATGAGTATTATTTTTTAAAGATAGAATGATACTCATCGACAACACCATATTTTTGATAGAATCCAAGCTTCAGCACCAAGGCGAGTTTTGTTTTCCACTTCAATTTTATGATACAGTACGTGTGGACTCGCTCTTGCTTGTCTGGTGTCTCTGGGGGCGGACAGAGCGCTTTGAAGAAAAAACTACGGCTGATCCGAAGATCAGAGTATTGGAATAACGCGTTTTCTATCTTGAAAACGAAAGCGTCTTGAATCTTCTGACTTCCTTCAAATTTCTGCTCAAAATACATCGTCAGCTCCTCGCTCTTAAGCACCCTACCAATCAAAATTGTTTGCAAACTGCTTAAATGATTTTCTAGATAGCTACTTTCCCCAGCAGTCGTTTTTGTTCAATTCGACGAGAACTTCTCTATGCTCCGTATTAATCGTGTAGTTTGTGACATTTGCCTTTTCATCGTACTGACACAGGAATAAAGCGCCTGTTTATAACACGATAAGCCAATCTCCATTAAATTGTTTTGTTACTCATGACTCCGAGGGCTTTATCATCGCTGCTAATTTTCTGCAAATACCTTTTCAGCTGGTTAATTGGCGAGTCCTCGCTTTCGGTGTTCACTCTGCTCATCATTCTCGAGCCTTGTCTTAAGCTGCTCATCGGCCTCAACGTCAATAAATCAGAAGTTGGGCTGGGGTTTTCGTATGTTTGAAGAATCGCTTTTGGAGCCACTCCGTAGATAATGATACTCACAATCTGCTTTCTTACAGCGCCAGCGGTTTCTTTCATCTCGCAGATAATATTTTGGTATACTTTCATCTTCCCAGAAAATGGGATCTGGAAATAGTCTAATGAAGTCAGTTGCTGTATTAGCCAATATAATTAATGTTACAAAGCATCTTGCTGTTTTTCTCTGGATTTATATCACGTACAATCCTCCAGTTATGCATCAGATTCGTATCAAGCACGGTGTCAGTAGTCTCAATACGCTCAGGAGAGTATTCTAAAATCTACAGAATCAACTCACCATTAAAAACAAGATCATGGTGTCTATAGAAATACCTTCTTTGAACTGAGCCTATTAGCATTATCATATTAATAAAACCAAAACACTCTGGAAATTAATTTACTCGTACATGCCCAGCTTAGCTGAGTCGTATTTGCCTGATAAGAGCTCCGTGTCAATGAAGTTCACGGGAAACGAGACTCCAAATAACGTTTTAAATACGAGACTAACCTCTTCAGGCTCGTTCACCCCACCTGCATGACTCTCTGTTAGATCTGATTTTGTTTGTAGATCGTTTTCAATATCCTCGAGTCGCAGAATCTTCGAATTTATTTTTCTTGCTGCGTTTAACACTAGATTCTCATTGCTGATAAACCCATAATCCAGATTTTCTTCCGCTTGAGATGAATCTAAAAAGCCCATTATTTTCTGCAAATCTTAGTGATAAATCACCTGTGATGACGAAATCAATTGCTGTAAAGTGAAAATTTCTCAAGAAAATCCGCTCTAAATTTGTCAAATCCTCCACGCAAACGCTATCCGTCATAACAATTATCTTTTTCATTCCTTGGCCAGCTACCAGCATATCCATTGTATCAAATAAAAACTCCATAGACCTCGTCAGCGGGTTTTTATATTGCTCTTTCGGATACCGCGGTTCTTGCTCCACCATCATTTTCATAATCTTGTTATAACTACTCTGAATTTCTGTCTTGATGATGCTGGCGAGCTCGGATGCATTCGACATTCGCAAAGGAAAATCTTTCACAATGAACTAAGGAGAACCATGACACCCTGCGAATAGAAGACGAATTCATTACATAGGGAGGCAAAGCCGATGACCCGTACACCAATAACGCGACTTTTGGCTCAACTGTGAAACTAGCGGACTGTTCAAATAGCTTCGTGCAGTAGTTTGCGCGCTAAAAGACTCGAGATAAAATCTGTGGCATTACTCATATTACTTGAATCATCTTCAAAAGGCACGTTAAGAGCAAATGGAGCTTAATCCCGCCGGCTTTCGCATCAAATCGAAGCATTGAAGGCGTCAGATCCACGATTATGACGACATCGATCGTTTTAGGGTATAATATGATATCCAACTGCTCTAAATCCTACGAAAATCACATTCGTCGCCCGGAAAATCCCTTACCAAACTGCTCTTTGAAGAAAGCTGTAGAGTTTCCTTGGCTTGTTCTAACACTTTTTCAAAATAATGGAACTCGATCAGGTGCTTATCATTTATCTGCTCAGAAAACTTGCATTTAGACGACTGAGAAAGCGGATTCGAGAGTACTTTGTCGTTGAGGAGAATTTCTGGTTCAATCAAGGACTCGATTAGGGAGTAGCTCGGTATCAGCTCCTCATTGATAGCGATGTTTAAGGTACGTTCCCTTTTTTTCGCTGACATATCAAATCGCAATAAATTTAAAACACGATCGAGGATTTTTTCGATCTTGTACTTCGCGACCCGAAGAAAACATAAATCGAGAAATGCTTTTTTGGAAAATACTGCAAGATGGATTTCTAGAACAGGTCTCTCGAATCACTTCGAATGAGCCAAACTCGCGAAAGGCTCATCTGGACACTGAGTTGTAGAGAAACTTAACAATATTAACTAAATTTGCTGAGATGGTAGTTCATAACATGAGACACATGTATGATGATTCTTCAAATAAATAAATGATATAAACACTTGCTGCTATGTAGATAATACATACATGCATACTACTTTTCCCAGACGTTTGATAAAGTATTGTGCTATGATAAAAACTAAGATCAGTTTTGATCTTAAACTGAGTCGCCAAAATTGTATCGAACAAATCTTTTCATTACTTCTATGCTCATCAGTAACCTGTTGCCAGTACAAATGATAGCATTTTCTTAGCCTTTTGGCAAATATTTGAAAAAGCAAGCCACCTAATTCGCTCTTTCTCTCTTTGCCCGGAAACCTAATATAACCTCTGTAAGCCCAAAGAATCTTCAAAAGAATTTTGAGGAAAACCTTCCAGTTACCAGACAAGAATCAGCCTGACAACGGCAGCAGGGATATAGCACAAGCGCGCATTGAATGAAAAATAAAATGCTCTTACATTTAAAATATGTTGCATGAGCACGTGGTCTGAGTGTAATCTTCCTGGTTATAAATCTTGTAGCTTTCAACGTACTTAATCTCCTCAAACTTCTCTTTGAATACTATTCGATGTTTTTTTCCTCCCGTAACAATCGGTACTCCATGTGCGTCTGTGCGTGACTCAGACGAATCGGATTTCCCCTTTTTTAAGATGGATTTGATTTTCTTTTCGTCTATTCGTTGAGGGTGAGAATAAGTGCTTAGTATTGGTTTCTTTCATTGAAAAAGGTACCTTTGTCATCAATATTTGCGTTTATTACATAGCTAGCACCGTTATTTGAGCCTGATGAAAAATATCTTGAGAGGAGTTAGCATTGGAGGGCATACCGGAGGGTTTGGCGGCGGTTATTCTCACAGGATCTGCTTTGAGGACTCTCGCTCCGTCAAGTGTTGTAGTCATAGAGGGTTTTATTTTTATTTTATTCGATCAATTTGCGAGACTATGGAATAATTCTTGTATACTTTTCGGGAAAAAATGAGTCGTGTGAGACCAGAGATCCAAAAAAAAAGAAGCATTCCTCTCGAGAACGCGTCATGGTAATGCGGACTCCTTGTTATCCCACATAGGAATGTTTTGAATCAATAGGCTTGAGGATTTTAATTGAGATTACTCAAAGAGTTTTTTCAAGAGCAATGATTTTATTCCAGGTTATACTCGAAGAGTAGTAAGAAGTCGTGAAATTATATTTAACGATAACTGAATCTTCTCGCTCCTATCAGTATTTTTTAAAATATCTTTTTAACTTATTGAAATGCTTTAGGTTATTGAATATTCTTTATATTAATCGTATGAGAATGCTGGTATCTTGGGATCTTGGGACAAAGTCAACTAGTTTTAAATGTCTTGGAGTTAAAAAGAATATGATTTGCGCCAAGTTTGCAGTCTTTTCTATGAAATCCTACATTTACTAGATTCAAACCAGCCCTCTTTTTCTG
>ENA-UOTX01001547-UOTX01001547.1-compost-metagenome-genome-assembly--contig:-NODE-1547-length-16311-cov-27.913946_pt1 | contig 16311 bp, 7 predicted proteins | sample MGYA00238143_ERZ746982 | MGnify/ENA primary metagenome ERZ746982 (study PRJEB28758, sample SAMN06268862) | compost metagenome | isolation source: single cell | place: USA: California, Emeryville, Joint... | reverse complement strand
ATTCATTTAGAGCAAAATAAAGAATAATATTCAAAATTTTTCGAGATTCTTTAAATGTTATATTAACTTATACTGTTCAGTTGATTCCATTGTTCTGATGTGTCGTGTGTCCATTGCCTTAAGCCTTTTTCAAAGATGCAGCTTGGCTCAAAGTTTTTCTTTTGTGTATTGATGATAAATAAACAGAAGTCTGTTGAATTTCACCAACAGTTCTCTCTTCCTCTTCTCGCGAATATCATTAAATAAGTTTCAGCCCTTTATTGTGTTAATAAAGCCAAAGAAACAAATGTTTGTGTGTGGTTTACAGTAAAGAGATAAACTCGATAGCAAAAGCAATAATTACTCACGAGTCACTCAGCAAATTACACTTAGATTTACACCTGCTTAATTCTAATTCTTCATCTCAACCTTATCGGTTCTTGGAAGGACCAGTCTGATCGGCGGCACCCCTTTAATCGCAATGTCTTTAGGATTCTTCAACTTCGCCTCTTCAGAGGTCAGCGTAATTGTCAAATCAATGAACTTTTGATTGCCCTATAGAATACAAAGTGAATTTAGCATAGTTGTAATTAGAAAAATAATTACTCTTATTCCAAGCGTGTCATACAAAGGCTGCTTCAACAAAGTCTGTTTCTCTTTCGCTTTATTTGGCATATTCATCAATTGTGCAATATACACGGCGGTATTTCCTCTCAAACAGTCCAAAGGCTCAAGCCCAGTGATACTTTTCAAGTGATCAAACAGCGATTCAAGCGTCTTAATATCATCGTAGATAGCCAAATCGATCTCCCATCGATCCCAAAGAGTCGTGGTGAGCTTTGGAGATAACTTATAAGCAGGAGCGGCAGACGGCTCGCTCTGAGTTAACACCGGAATACTGAGATTCAAGAACGAGTTCTTATGGTCTTCAAGTTCAACTTTCGCCAATAGCTTGACCAGCTCGATGGTCTGTAACCCTGCAATCGCAGAAGTCGTCGTAGCAAGCGCAGGGATGATACGTCCAGCTTTGAGTTTCACGGTAATCCAGTCCATTTTAGCCAGGTTGTAATTAATCGCCCTGCAATTGGTCATTGCGTACAGCACATCAATATGGAAGTTCTCATCCTCATCCTTTTCGAACTCTTGAGGAGAGCATTTCAGTTTGCTCTTCGCGAGACTGAGGTCTCCAACCTTTTCTTTGATACACGAGAGGATGCTCTTCGCAATGTCTTCTTTAGTCATTTCGAAGTCTTCAACTTTATTTTCCTCGTTGTTTTGATTACCCTCTTTTCCTTTATCCGCCTGGTCCTTGAGCGATTTTGATTTTTTGTCCGACGGGACGAATTCCTTCGCCTTCATCTGCGCGGCCTGGAGGGCGATTTCGGTCTTTGTCTTGCTGCTTCGAGAGTCGTTCGTTCCGATAGGAATGCCGCAGGTAACTGCTCTAAGGCAAGCGCAAGCAGCGATGAAGCTTGCATGGACATCGTTATTTGGATCGAAGGTGACGGTTGAAGGCGGGCGCTTTGGTAGAGTCCAAAACAGCTTGCCGTTTTCGAGTTTATGGTCGAGCGGATACACATGCAGAAGCTGCTTAATGTCATTTACAAAGAATTTCTCAAACTTGTTTCGAGCCCATTGGATACAGTCATCGAAGTTTCGCGGCCAGTTTTTCAAGAAGCGATAGGACTCCGCGAGGATTTTGTGGTCCTGGGCGAGTAGGTCCTCATAGCTTTTTGCTCCCTCGAGAATCTTTTCAAAGCTTCTTGGCTTCGAAGTGAACATTTTGTTAAATTTGTCTCTTGCCCATTCCACACAATGCAGTGTTTCTTCAGGGAACATCTTCAACGTGCAGTAAGGAATCTCGTTGTCTTCTTGAGGATCTTGCTGAGAGCCGTAGGATTCTGTCTTGAAAGGCACAATGACTTGCACGTGGCCTTTAGGTCCGAGGGTACCGCTCTCAAGTAAAGGCTTTCGGGATCTCACGCATCGAGAATCGACGTATCTTCTCGCATTTATATTATCTAGAGCATTAGCGACGACATCGAGACTTTCGAAGAAAGTGTTGCTGAAGAGATTTTCAGTGAGATCATGGACCTTCTCGACGAGAGGCATGATATTTCCGTGGAGTTTAGCGTTCATAGAGACTGCAACGGCAGCCGCGGTGGTGGACTTTGGCTTTCGGATGTGCTTTTCTCTGAAAAGGAACTGCCTATTCAAGTTGGAGTTTTCAATGACGTCGGGGTCAGTGAGGTAGATTCTTCCTTCTTTTCCTTTCTCTTTGCTTGTTCCGAGACTCAACATCGCGAAGTTTTTAAGCAATTCACAGCCGATTGCTCCCGCACCAACCATGAAAAGCCTGCTGGCTGCTAACTTGCTGAGCAAGGTCTCGCCGAGACAGATTTTCAGCGCCAAATCGCGGTCTTCCTTTATGTTTCTAATCTCTTCCTTCACACTCTCGATGTTAATACCAGACACGATTTCGCTTGTCTCGTAGTAGAAAAATTGGTTGATTGGCATGTATTTCTTCGTAATCGCTTTTATTGCCTCTTGGGCGGCCACTCCTCCCATGAACGCTGCAAGTGGAGGGAAGACGCCTGAGCAGGTGTACGAAAACATGTTGACTACGCGATTGAATAGCTTTTTATTTGACTCTGAGGACTCGATTTCTTTCCATTGCTCTGGGTATTGTGTGCTCAATTCCTTCGATACCTCTTCTCTGAAGATCTCAGCATCTCCGTCGCCCCAAGCACTAGGTACTCGACTGTATTTTTGAACGAACAGATCCAGCGTTTCGAAAGCAACGTGAAGAGGATAGACTCGAGAAACGAAATTCCAGTCACTGAAACTGATTGTTGGGTCGAATGGTGGTAGGGATTGCCTTTGCTCTTTGATTTGAGAGAGGGTTTTGAAATTAATGGTCTGACCTTGCTTCATCTGTCTGACAACACCGTTGACAGAGTATTTCTTATAAACTGTCGTGTCGCCGATATAGAAGCTGCTTTTATCGCAGACAGCAACTTTATGCGTTGTGCCATTCAACGATTGCATGTTCATATCCGAAGGATCTTCAACTACCTGAGAGATCATGACTTCATCGCCGTCCTGCAAATTATGCTTTGTTCCGTCAAGAAGAGTAACGAGTCCTTTCTCGTCGTAAGAAATCGATTTGATGACCATATCTTGGTATTCCTCACCTGTTTTGTCAAGCACTTTGAAATTTTCTCCAAAATCGCAGAAGATTCGTGAAAAGAGCCCGTGGAGAGTCGCGCTTATGAAATAAGCTCCGACTGTGCGACTGTAGTCATTGAGCGCAGCTTGAGCGACCTGAGACCCTTCACATGCGATCAGGACGTTATAACCCACCAAGAAGCGCGAGATGTCTTTGTAGCAGTTGTCCAAACTGTCTTCAATGAAGTCAATTATCACGTACTGGTTGAGAGCCTGAAGTTTATTAAGACAAGCCTTTGCTCTGTTTTTGCCAATGTCGTTTTCGGTGAGATAGAACTGCCCAGCGAGGTCTTCCATGCCGACGGTCTTGCCATCGCAGATAGTGAAGCGCTTGACACCACTGAGGATGATATTTTTCGCGATTTCGACTCCCAGCGCGTTCAGTCCGAAGAGACAGATCTGTGCGTTGGCTTGCTTCTCAACGGCTTCGATACCCATGGCTCCGATGTACCTGGACCAACGGTTAGTGACCTTCTCATCGTGGATGTCGATGGCTCTCTGCTGCACTTTCTCTTCATAAGTCACATCGATTCCGTCAATTTTCTCAACGCGTGTATCAATATCTACTTCCTCAGCCTCCTCGATTTCCATCACAGCACGCTTATTCCACTGCACGGTGCGCGATCGCACTGTTCGATCAATCGTGACGTTCAATTTTCCGAACAGTTCCTTAAGTTCCTTCACCGCTTCGACTAACTTGTCGTGATATGCTAGCTTCGAGGCGGAGAACATCGAGCATAGTGATGAGTTATGGGAGCTGACCAGGCCTGTGTACTTGCCATTAGTCGTTTTCGCTTGCTCGATCCACTTGCTGCAATCCTCAAGAATCACGTCCTTCTTCAAGTAGAAATGGATCTCGATAACGTCCTTGAACCACGGAGCAGGATTTCGGAGCGCTTCGGCCATTGCGAACTTCACATTAGCGTATTTGACGATGTTACTGTAACCTTCATTCAGCATTTGCGCTTCCATTTGATGCTTCGTAGACTCGTAGCCAGGCTCGTTGTAGTAAACGTCCTCAGTCATGATAATGCTCTGAATTGAGACCAGCACTTGCAGCAAAGTCGATAGCTGAGGATTCCAGTTCTCATTGGCGTTACCTCTCCAAGTACCGAGTAAAGACAAGCAGACCTTACCGCAAGAGTAGAGATTAGGATTGAATCTAACCGTATGATTTCCAGTAGTTTCTAGATTGCAAAGTGGCGGTCCGTTGGGGTAGTTGTCTCCGATGTAAAGGTCGTATATGAAGGCGCCGTGAGCATAGGGAGTGCCGTTGGAGCCGAAAATCAAAGCCTTCATAACATCCATTCTTTGCTTATCATAACGCATGAAGATCGCGTTGGTATCCGAAACAGGGAGAGAAGTGCTAAGATCACCGATTTCCTTGAGAATTCGCTGAGTTTTAACCGTGTTCAAGTTAGACGTGATGCTCGTTTTGTAATGGTGAACGTAACCTCCACTTGCATCTTTCATCGAGGCTGACCCTACACAGAGGTCCTTGAGCACTTTGGGATACGCTTGAGCCAGCGGCAGCTTCAAAAACTGTGACATTTCTGTTGTTTGTTCCACGATCTCGATGTCGTAGAATCTCCTCAGATTTCTGTCGATCTCCTTGAATGTTTCAACCGCGATAAGCTTCGCCTCCATCATTTTTCCTTGCCTATGTGATCAGGTTTAGAGATTACTCGAAATTCAAGTGAATACTTTATCTTCTCGCTGGGGTTGCCTTTGAATTCTTCTTTACTGTCCTGTTCAAGGGATTGCTCTGCTTGCTCCTTCTGGTTCATCATCATTTGATAGAGCGTGAACTTGAGCTCTCCGTTTTTATTTTCTGAGTCAGAGACTGCCTCCCAGAATATCTCGCTTAAGTATAGGTCCTCTGACCACTTTCTCAATAGATCTATGGGAAAAATTAGTTCAATTAAGATTAATACAAGGAGGATTTTCATTACTTTTCATTTCCTTATGGAAGACATTTTGACTCTCATCCAGGTCGCCAACGAACTTCGATATCGGAGCGATGAGCTTAAGTTGCTTAATTTTAGCCGCAGTTTCTTTCCGGGCTTGTGTGGAGAGGTTTTTATTAAAAAGATAACCCGCACAGGACAACAGATTTTGGAACGTTTTCTTCGAAAGCTCTTTTTCCATCGCAACCGCACGTTTTCTCAGAGGACTGTCTTCCAACTTCTTATTGATTGATTGCGCCCAAGACCCCAAAGCTCCAATGAAGCTAGGAAGCTGTCCGAAGTTCGGCTGGGCTAAACTATTCCCGATCTTCCCACCTTCGTTATGCGCTTTAGAGTCATGCATAATACTAGAATCGATTGTCTTGTTCGCTTCGGCTATCTTATTTAAAAGCAAATGAATCAATTCCGTCATGTTAACTTTGGATAAGTTCTCGCTCGATCCTTTCGATTTCAGGACCTTATGCAGCGCGTGGTATAGCAGGTGGTCTAGCTTCAAGCCAATACAGCTGCTTCGGTATGAGAGCACATCGTTCTTCAGGATATACCCAAGCAGTTGCAATATAGTGTAGAAAAGCATATCATTCTCGACAAGGGTAACGTGATACGATCCTATTTGCAAAAAGAGCTGGACCTGGCTATAGAACGCATTGAAGTCAGTTAAGAACGTCTTATTTTTCTGTCCCGCAAGGATTTTCGTTTTCTGAAGGATCTCAGCCAGCCTCTCAGGCGCTAAGAGACTTTGTATCATTTTCGACTCACTCTTGGAGAAATTCAGGAGTCTCTCGTAAAATCTCTCATCGCGATTAGCGAATCTCTCCTTCAGCCAGTTTATACCCTGCTGAGAGCTAAGGAAGAGATCAAGGACACCCTGCGTCGATCCTTGATACATATCAAGGACTTTCTGTGTCTGGTGCACGGGTTCGATGTTTTCTTGATGCACGAGTCTGCAATTGATTTTGCTAACCATGTCTTTTTCGTGAGGCTTTGAGAACAGAGAAATGACTTGTCCCAGCGTCAAATCCCGAGGAGCAAAAGTAATCTGCTGGTCTCTAGCGTATCCGAAGTATTCTGAGAGCAGCTTGATTGGAATGGCGTTAAAATCAGCAAAAATATCATCATCTGACATCTGCTTTTGATCCTTTGGGTAAGTAAGCGCCCAAAATTCCACGCCTTGCACACATGAAAACCCTGATGGATCGTAGAAGGGTATATACACTTTTTGGCCCTTTTTCTCTTCTTCGGATAGCATTCCCTTGAAGTTTGGCGTGACTTTACTATTATCGGGGTTTGAAGGAATGTATTCGACCAGCACGGTTCCATTGAGAGTTATCGCGATTTTATTATCAGAAAAATCAACGAAGACTTTGCCGCTGTTCTTGCTAATGGGCATTACGTTAAGATGCTTCTTTCCGTGGTGCTTGTGAGGCTCCTTTTTCCCAAACAACGGCTTTTGTAGAGGGTTCTTCAGATGATGGCCTCCAGCGCCTGCTCCTGCTCCTACATCCCCTCCTGAAATGGGGTTATTAAGGAGCACAGGATCATTAAGCGACGACAGCTCGGACAAGTAATGCGTTTTGTGAGTCTGGGAATAATGGAATACGAAACTCTCAGGGGAAGCGTATCCGACTTTCTGTGTATTGGTTCCGTAGCCGACGCTGGGGTTAAGCCTGGTTAAGGGCTCTGCACAAAAGGCACCTAATTTGCAGATTTCATCGTTGACTAAGCAATGGAAGACGACAAGCAAACCGTCATGTTTTGTTACATCGTCGTGTAATTGAGCCGAGTTAAATGGGAATTGAGTGGCGTAGTCCACTTTGAACAACCTCTTCCATTCACAGCGGCTGACGGTGAGTCGAACGCGTAGCTTCGAGCTCAACGGTGTCAATGCGAGTTGCTGGATACTCTGCATGAGGTGGGTTTTCTCTTGGTTGGAAAACGCTTCAGAGTTGAACCCCTTGTTATCTCCTTTCTGTTTCTCAGGAGAGAGATACGCGCTGATTTTGGAGCGGTATTGATTCAAAGAACTCTCGATCTCGTCATCGAGATGGAGACAGAGCGGCGTGACCTTGTGTCGGACTCCGGCAAGGATCGGCATCACGATGGTCAACACAAAGTTGATTTTTTGCTCTTCGATACTCGTGCAGATATCACCATAGATAATTTCTTTGAAGGTGCTTAGTTGACTCTCATCCAGTTCCGTTAGCAAATTCGCAACGATATTTGACGCCATTTTCGTCACTCTAGGCGTCAATTTGATCGGATCCTTGCTGAACGCTTTGCAAGTAGTCCGAAGAATACCATACAGAGTGTCCTGGAGGCCCATTTCAACCAAATGCTTTGTGACTTTTTGATTATGAAGCGAAATCAATAAAAACCTGAGAATTTGATAATCCATCTCATCTTCCTCCTCCAACTCGAACCCTTCAATGAGTTCTAACTTCGACTCTTCAGGGACTTTCTTATCCGCTTTCCTCGACTTCAGCGAGGTCAGCATGATCTCATTCAACGGCAGGATGACCAACTCGATGTATCTCGGCACCAGCTCTGTTGGGGACACCAAAAACATCAATGAGAGGAACTTAAAGAAACTTTTGTTGGGATAGCTGAATAAGTTTTGTGCGAAGTTATTCAGGATGTACTCAGCAGGTTTCTCGATTGGAGTCGTATACGGATCTGGCGTATGAGTCACAAAGAGGATGAAGCTAATAAAATGCTTTTCTGCTTCAGGAGGAAGCTGCTCGAGCTGAGTTGTCACTAGTCGCAGTAGTTTATCAAAGAGGATTTTGTTTATGTCCAATTGCATTCGAAAATCGGGCATTAGGCAAATTTCTGAAAAGGAAGTAAACCGAACGGCGTTTGTGCAGCGCTTGAACAGGTCCATAAACGGCAACAGCTCGTTTAGTTGGGCTTCCTCGTCCAGGATGTTATTACTCGTGAGTAAAAGATCCAATTTGCGACTGATAAAATTAAACAGCTTTCCAATCCTGAGATACACTGTGGCTGACTCAGCGATCGAAAGGATGAGGCCTTCTAGGTTCGAAAGGAGCTCTTCTTGAGGCATTTGGTCAAAGAGCAAGAAATCGAAAATGTCAGACTCGTTATCGATGTTCTTGCGAGGAAGGTTCGACATTCCACTTGGCTTGTTAAAATGTTCTTGGAGAGTCATGTCCTGCAGTAAGGTGTGTTCTTTTGACTGGTTTTCTTTAGCGAATTTGTTTCGGATGGCCTCATCGTCGTCGTCTTCGTTTCCTAGGTCTTCATCTGAGTGACGAAGGTACTTTTTTTCGAGCGCACCGCCCATGAAGTTGCCCATATCTATTTTCTCTGGTTAAAACAGTCGGTAAAATCACTGAAAAAAATCGATTGAGTTAATTACCGTCGTTCGCGTTGTTAGAACTGGGCTTTTTTGGGTTAGGCTTGCTGAACTCTGCGTCTAAAGGAAAGGTTTAGCAAGGAGTAGGAAAGGAGCTGTTACAGAGATCGTCTTCGAATTGAAAAAGATCCATGATGGCTTTGTTGTAGTCTCAAAGCAAATCAGAAATTAAATAAAACTTTTTCCGATGAGGAAATAAGGAATCGGTGTCTTTGATAAATCTAAAATAATTACTATATGACTGGACGAGTGCTTCCACGTATTGTGAAAAATACTACTAGACTTACTCATATCTTTTGCTAACCAAAGCTCTGGATCTCCTTTTATTTGAATTCACCTAACCACTTCCTTATGTGAAATAAAATTTCATGAACACGTCATAAGATTCAGGTGGATCACGATATAACAAAGACAAATCTATGGAATCAAGTCACTGAAAATCCCATGTGTGTTATTAAAAAGCTTCCAAAAAGCCCGTATAAGATTGCATTTGGGTATATTTTGAGCGGATTTGGCATTGGTAGTTGATATCGTGATTATTTGAGAAATGCTTAACGATTGTGAGATTTTGAGAGTTCAGTTCCACTAAAAGAAAAAAATTCAAATAGTTTTATTAAAAGTCTTAAATCTTCTCCGAAAGTATGGAACCATTAGAATTGGAAGATTCCAAAGATGAAGGCGTTCCTTTGGACCCAGCAGTCTCCAGAAATCTCCCTCTGGGAGTATTAACCAAAGGAATGAAACCTTCGGTTTTGAAAAGGAGGGCTCAAATTATCATTGTTGCTTTTCCAATCATTTTCTTTGCGTTTTCCTGCGTATTCTCTGGCTATCAGATTTACATGACGCATACTTTCAACAAAGATCATCCTTACACGGTCATCTCTCAGATCCTGTATCGTCTTCAGGATCTCAACTGCAATTTTCGAATGATTACAGATATTAAAGTGATCCCTGCAGATGAAGAGTGCGATCATGATTTCAGAAACAATGAGGACATCGGAACTTGGAATGGTACTGTCGAAGGCTGCTATTACCCCAGCAGTGGAACGATTAACCTGCAACCTTGCCCGATGGCTAATGAGGGCTACATCCCACCACGAAAGCCAGCTCCTCTTTATACTTGGAAAGGAAATAAATTTTGTACGAAAGTTGCTTCTAACTATGCATTCATGACTAATTACGCGGCATCAGCAGGTGACGCGGGTACCAAGAAATGCAGAGCTGAACCGCATGATTTCTATGTACATTTGGGCGAAAATTGCCCAATTAGTGAGATTCAAATCATTCCAGCCGGACAAAGAGTCCCACTGGGGTATGAGGCGCGGAAAATGAATGACGGTAGCACGCTCATTTTCAAAAATGACCCAGGCAGCCCTCGCAGACTCGTTGATCTGAACTCGGAATTATCAACATTTCCATGCTATAATCCAGCTGTCAGTCCGTTGAGATTTGCACATCTTGAGCCTTATCCACTCTCGAGAAAGAAGGAGGAGGGCTGCGGTGAATATGGACATGATCAAGAATCAGTCGTGATATTGGATAAAACTGACCCTTTGAAACTGTACAAGGAGAATGGCTTGGAAAAGGTCCAAAAGGATTTGCCATTGTGGAACTACATGCATCAGAACGAGCAGATAGTTCTCTATGCTAAATTTAGAGACGGACTCTTAAAAATGGACGAATGCAACTTTTGCCGCAAAGGATTCACTTTGGATAAGAGCGCCAAAGAGCTGACTGTTTCAGGCAAGTACATGAACGCATACATAATCGTAACCGCTGTCGTATTGATTTTCCAGTTCTTCTTGATCGCTTACAACCTAGTGAAATATGTGGAATACGAGAACAATTGGATCGGTCTGTTCAACGAAGTTATCTACATAAACGGGCTGTTTTATTTCTCCAATCTGTGCTATTTCGCAGTTCATGGCATGATCGCTTACTCAGATTACAGACAGTTGGTCAACGCAACTGAAAGAGTAAGACTCGTCGAAGAACTTAATTGCTTCAAAGCCGAGAGTCTGAATAAAGCTTTCGATGACCTCAGAGGCAAAATCATCGATAACAGTAAAGATATCATGGAAGACTGCTTTAAAGCTGAGATCATTGCAATTTTCTTTGCGGCCGTGTTCATCCTCGCAGGTTACGTCAACAAAAAGCTGATCGAGAGAGAAAAGCAGGTTTCAGAGTTCCAGAAAACGAAACACGAGCAGCAGAACATCCCAAGAGCTGAGTATGCTTCTCAGAATGTGGAGAAAGCGATTTCAGAGCATAAGATTCCGACAATTGATACTCAAGAAGAGGAACCTGTGAAGAAAGACTCGCCAAAGAAGGACTCTCCGAAGAAAGAGTCATCCAAAGAAGAGAAGGAGGAGAAAGAAACGACGATTCTGGACATCTAAGGATATTTAACTAAGATTGATCTTGTTCAAATGTTCAAAATCGATTCTTTGACCGAATGCCCGTTTTCATTTTCATATTTTATTCGCAGTAGTTAAAAACAAAGGGATAGAGAACACAGCTATTCGCGCAAATTATAGTTGCATTGAAAAATGAATGTAATAGCAGCTTTATTATATCCAGACATGTAATTGCGAAAAGAGCAAGAACCGAACAGATTTGATGAGCAATGTATTCTAAAATGAACAGCAATCCTTGAGAACTCAGGTGCTAGCAACAACAAAAAAAAAAACTTGCTTTAAGCATGATTTCCATATAGAAGATTCATCACGTTAAAACTGGCGACTCAATCATGCAAAAATTCAACAGCGCAAATCGGGCACTCCAAAAAATTCATCAGTTTAAAGTACTGATAATGAGCTTGCTTTGATGAGCAATCGTTTCAGAAAAGGAAAAAGGCCTCTTTTGGTTGAAGGAAAATTAACAAAGATATAAAAAACACATTAAAAATTACAAAATAATATTCTGTGCGCTCCTATTGGAGTAGTTTCTTAAACGATTCTCTATACAACTTTGCAGACTCAAATGAACTGAAAAATTTTTCTCCTACTGAAGCCTTCGTCCTCATAATCGATGATTTTAATTGCCCCTTGAGTACACTGGGAAAGCTTCCTGTATAGGCGCTCATTTTCAGCATCACTTTTACTTCCTCAACAAAGCGCTGAAAATCTTTTCTGAATACAAATTGCGAAAAGTGCAGCTCTCCAAAGGCCTTGCTTTCAGCAGATTCCTTCACCAGCAGTGCTGCGAAAGGTAGCTTCCGTTCTGGTTTCTTTTTCTGAATCTTCAGTAATTTCTTAATAAAAAGCCAGTCGTATCTAGTCGGAGACACCATCTATACATAAATAAGACCTTACAAAGCGATTTTGTCTCTTTTATACAATCTTTTCAGACACCAAGTCCTGTATTCTATCATAATACTTCTCCAAACCTTCCAGATTTTCATAGATATATTCCAGCGCACGAGGCCAGAGTGTTGTGCAGAAGTAATCCGCTTTTAGCACCTCAACAATTTCATAGAACTACACAAATTAGGTCAGTCAACTGAGCGAAGAGACTGGCATATACTGATATTTCTTTTCGAAGTCCAATCGCGAGGATGACGTAATACTTGCGGATAACGTGAGAATCATACAGCACTTCAGCTCGTGCTCTTTCAATCAATTCAAATGCATGAGTGAGCTGAAAAGTAGCATAAATTAAGGCAAGGGTATCAGCGCAAGGAATACCTGATTATTCGCTTCTAGATATTTTGTATAGGAGATGAGACTGTATGTATCTTTGAGGCATATCAGTTCATCGATTTTCGATAACCGAGTGCTATCGATAGAGGCACTTGCAGCTATATTCTTGTTCAGACTTGCAACAGAAAACGCATTTACCTTCGGCTAGCCGCATCAGCAAGAAATATACATTAGGATCTGAGAGATTGATTTCGAAAATTTCAAATCGCCTGGGAAAATGCTCAACTTATGAAGAAGAAGTTGCCTTTACATTTCAAAACTCTGAAAAGCCTGTTCGATTTTCAGCTCCCGCAGTAAAAATCTCAGCCATCGCATATGAAAACGTATTTGCCTTTTAGTTTTCCCTTTAAAGCTCTCGCTGAGAGTGTCTATTATCGATTTGTAGATCTCAGTGCCGTCCTCCAGCCTCGAAAGAGAGCCTTCTACTGCCTAGACGAAAGATTTTTGAATGAAATTGACTATCCAAGCTGCACTAACCTCGACGAGCGCCTCCTCGCATCTGTCGTATTTATTGTCAACTAACGCAAACAGAGTCAAGACACCAAAAGCAGCCATTTGAGGATTCGATGCTGAAACAAGCAATTTCTTTATCATATGACTCAATAGCCGCTTATGCTTGAGAACAAGCGACGTATAGCTGTAATTTGGATGATAGCGAAAAAAATTCCGGTTTGTAGCCTCGGGTTCGAAGAGAGTGATCTTCTTATGATCGTCAATTGTCCCGCACTCGTTCATTTGCAAAATAAATAAGATTTTATTTTCTTATAGTAGAAAATCAGAATGAAGGAGGTCCAAACAGAATGTATTAGCCTATTGAGGTTTCGTTAAATTCAAAATCATTTATGTATAAATTAGGAACGTTACGAACCAGAAGGAAGGCAGATGAATAGAGCAAATGCTTCAAGACAAATAAGTTAATAATGATACTTTCAACTGCAAAAATAATTATGAAAAGCTGCGTTCTGAAATATTATCAAGCAAAGCTTTTTAAGATACGTACGTTTGCTTCTTTGGAAAGATAGTTGCAGATGTATTTGTTCGACCTAATAAGTTCGATTGGCAGTAGCCTCAGCACATTCTTCGAGTGGTAGAGCTGCCGATTCATCCTCGAGACAAGCGGTAGCCAAAGGAATAAAATCAACAGAATATATAGAGCGATTCCGCAGGTGAAATAGACCACTCGGTTGGATCGATAGGACGAGAGACTCGAGGTGATATTGTCGAAAATAATCTCAGTTACGTGGTCTAGAGCGATAAGGAGGTAGTTTTGAAGTTCATCACTTTGGATGAATTCTAGGCTGTTCACCATCCTTCCGATGGCATCTTGGCTCATATTGCTTGTATTCATCGTGTTAATCTGCTGTAGGATGATGGAGTTCGTTGCAAGGAGAGTCGTGTAGATACCTTTCTGTGAGATACCATAGAGGAGAACGTTGCAATTGCCAACTGGCTCAGATGAGTTGAGATAATTGCAAAAATCTCCTTGATCGATAGTGGTAAGCAGGGTGCTGTAATTCGAAGTCAACCCTGAAGACTCTCGAAATTTAGGGACGTCATAAGTGATGTATTTCTCTAGATCCGACAGCAATTGTCTAAATTTATCTTGAATGTTGTTAAAGAACGAGCGATATTTATCCGCTTCGGCTTGCTTGCTGTTATAATAGGAGGAGAGAAATGAATAATACGAAGCGAACAGTGCTGGTGTAAGACTTTTGACCTTCCCGAACGACTCAAGTTCTTGAAGATGAGGGGCAAACTGGTCAATGAACTCTTTCGAAGTGGCGTATTGATACGAGTAGAAAAACGTGAAAATTGTGCCAAATAAGGCGATTATGGTCAACGCGAGGGAATAATTCGGCCGGATAGTTTTGCCGGTAGATTCCCGAGTCCTTTTTGCCGCCTTCACATCGGATTTCTTCCTTCCTTTATTCCTTCTTCCGAATGATAGTGAGTCTTCAGCTATAGTACGACCTACTTGTAATCTCCCAGAGATCATATGATCTTGGCTTCTATAATACAGGACTTGAAGTCGACATTCTTCTTTTGAAAGTGTCGATACGAGACCTACAATGCTGTTCATTTTTCTAAAAATCTTTGAATAGACTGGCACTAGCAACGCAGCGACCATCAGCGTGATAGCTAGAGGGATTATCAAGTTGATAAGCAGAAAAATTGAAAGCGTGTCTTGAAGTTGTGAAGCGATCTGAGTCGCTTCGTCAGCAACGGACTCAAAAGCGAGGAAAATCGCTGGGTAGTTTTCTCTGAGAAAATAAATATCATTCCATGGAGTTGCCACGGGATCTGCGCTTATTTGATACATCGCTTGTATACATTGTAAGATAATGCTCTCTAAACTGAACGAACTGGAGTTAATGAGATCTCCACCAGTGATGGAGACAGAGATCGAATCGTAAAACTCTCGAAATTCATCGTTCAAGTCGGAGTTAAGGACATTGAACTCGTAGTTATGCTTGAAAATATTGTAGTCTCGGGCCATTTGCAGTGGGAGGGTTAAATTCAAATTTGCGAGGAAACCTGAGTCGGTGATCACTCCTTGATTGATGAAGAGGCTCGTCTCGAGTTCGCGACTAAAATCTCCAAGAGGAGATAAGAAATTGGGGGTAATATCCAGAAGAGTAATGTTGCTTTGAAATCTCCTTATAAACAGATAGGTCAAAGCGAATATTATTACAGAGAGGCAGACAGCGAAACCGATGGCAACTATGCCTAGAATTTTGATGTTTGTGATGAATCTAGAAGTGTCTTTGTTCTCTAATGCTTTGTACACTTGCTCTGCGACTTCGGTACCACCTGAGAAGTGCGAGCCAACGGATTCTTTGCAGCCTTCCCGCTCGAGGAGATCAGGCTCTGCCAAAACGATGTCAATCCTTTGCGTTACTCGCTTCTCTTTGATTTCTATTGATTTTTTTGCGTTTTCGGTGGATGATGATACAGCAATTTCAGAAGAAATCGGCTGTATTTCCTCCAGCAAATCGTTTCGAAAAGGAACCTCATCTTCGCTTATAAATCCATACCCTCTTGGGACCGGAAGGGTAAGCGGGCTATCGGAGTTATCTCTTTTGATCCCTTTGCTAGTGATAAGGAGATTTTGCAACGAGTTGGTTTTAAAACCACTCTCCATGACCGCCTCACTCTGTTTCTGGAAGTTGGTTCGATGAGACACGATATTATCGATTGAGGGATGTGCTGACGGATTTTTCTTTCCTGCTCTCATAGTTTGCTGTGAACCGGGTAAGTCGTTGTGCAGAGACTCATATTGGATTCGATCAATTTGAATTTCTTTTGCTAGCGTTCTCATGGCATTCCCGTTCAATGAAAAACGATCGAAGATAGTAGAGTTTCCTACCATTTTCGATTGATCATTCAACTCTTCTATTTTCTCCTCTATGTTATGCGCTTCATCAAACTCTATATCCGCTCTATCAGCTCCATAATTGCATTTTTCATCGACTTCCTTCAAAGATGCTATTGGACTATCACTCTTTCTCTTCTCAGTAATTTGTCTGTTCAACGCGAGGAACTCAGAAAGAAGCCTCGAATGCGGCGAGCCATCGCTTGGTCTAAATTTCAACTGCAACATTTCGTTAATCGAATTTTTCATCATCAGCTCACTGTGCATTAACGTCTCCGTCGCGAAATTGCGCGTTTTCATGTTGTTATTGCTCGTTTTTGTATGCTGCTTGCTCAATACCTGCTTCATTTCAGAAATTTCAACGTGTCTTATACATAAGGACCCTTCATCATAGTAATTTGTCGAGAGATTAAACCTTGCTTTGAAGATATTTGTCTCACATCCTTCCAGTAAACTTCTAGTTAAATGAATCTTTTCTCTCAGGTCGTCACGAGAGTTTATTTGAACTCGAAAGGGCCGGAGCAGCGCCAGGTCTTTCGGAATGATGATTTTCATCAGCTGATGGTTGAAGTTCTCCTCATGCTGGTAGCTCTCGAGCTTTGGGTAGTAAAGGTCAACCAGGCTCGGAGCGATCAATAGGACGTTAACGCCATGCAATTCTGTAAAATCCTTTTCAAGGTGAACTGATTG
>ENA-UOTX01001546-UOTX01001546.1-compost-metagenome-genome-assembly--contig:-NODE-1546-length-16344-cov-19.913998_pt1 | contig 16344 bp, 11 predicted proteins | sample MGYA00238143_ERZ746982 | MGnify/ENA primary metagenome ERZ746982 (study PRJEB28758, sample SAMN06268862) | compost metagenome | isolation source: single cell | place: USA: California, Emeryville, Joint... | reverse complement strand
CCCCAAAACCCCGTTCCAGTATTTGTCCTTGCTCTGGGAAAATCACTACATCTTCTCAAAATTTTTTTCAAAAAAAATTCACGAGGATGAACGAACTCTTCGGGATAAGCGGATAGTCGAAGAAAATAAATTTAATTCAAATCTCAAACAAGTCAGATCTTCTGATACCATTATTTTTCAACTCTTTCACAGGCACGTATCGCTTCAAACCCAATATAGCATCAAAAAATGAGAGCAGACATCGGAAACTTACAAGCATTGAACAAAACCCTTGGATATTCCAGAAATCGAACGCAATTGCTAAATCAATTCAAAACAACAGCTACTGAGAAAAGAACGAGGTAAGCTCACAATATCCTGCTCATCAACTGAGATATTACCGTCATAGATTCCAAAAGAAACGTCCAGATTCAAGTATCAGCGTTGCCCTATCACCAGTACAACAATAACTGATCTAATCCTAGGTGGGTCTGCAATTATCGATTTACACAGTCATAACCAGCTTCCACCAAAATGGGTGGACATATATGAGGAAACTCTCGATAACCTAAAGAAAATAGAGTCCATAAGTACAAAATATCTCCCCTTCACTCATCGAATAATATTGCAGAAACTGAACTTCAAAAGTTGATCACTCAGAGGATTAAAATTCAATTTGAAGACCACAGTCGTCTTGATAAGCAGATTAAAGAAACGACATTCAAAGCCACAAGAGTTGAATCGCTTTCCAATTTAAATTTGTTAAAAGTCACGGTTTAGATTCTGAGGGAATGCGAAGAAAATTTGAATAATATATCACGAAATGTGCCACACAATGAGCAAGAAGATGAGCGAAAAAGTAAGTTTTTAAATCTTTAGCAGCCAATATCAGGATATTCAAGTCAGGGTCAACATACAGAAAGCGTTAGCTTCTCAGATTTCTGATCACTCTTTGCAGTTGCATAAGCAACAAAAAGATTTGTATCAGAGACTAAAGGCGATGTCTGGTGATGATGAGCCCGTCGCACTGAAAGATCATCAGTATTTAGATGACAAAGTCGTGCAAGAGTTGGAAGCGATGGATGAGATAGCCAAAGAAAGGTGATGAGTTAGTTGTTAGGTCTAATTGAAGTTGATTCTGTAGAGATGAGGCGATAAATCAGATAATTGAGACAATCAATGAGCTTTCGCATATTTTCAAGAAGATGGACCAACTTGTCATTTATCAAGGGACTGTTTTGGATCGTATAGATTATGAGCTTGAGAAAACTGCAAAGCATCATAAAGACGCTAGGAGACAGCTCGTGAGGGTAGTTATATTAAGCTAGACGCATGCGTAAAAACTTGTTTCTTAGGCGGACGAGAAGCAAAAAAGCGGGTGTGCTCGATATTGTATCATTGTGCTGGTCATTTTAAACATATTTTTCGCAGTGATGCTGTTCCTCAAGTACAGGCATCATCATCAGGAGACGAAGATCGTTATTATCGAAAAAACAGTGAATGAAACAAGTGCGACTCCAAGTAAAGGATGATGGTTACTTCATTGCTCTTATGTACTTAATTTAAAACAGTGAGTCTATTATTGTAAAAGAAAGACCTTAAACAAGTTTCCCAATCTGAAAAATTCTGTCCCAATGGTCCAAAATCATTCTGCTAGAGAGAGAGAAGTAAAAAAACCAGAAGGGAACTCAATTATATGTAAGATAGTGTGAATTCAGATAATTTTTCAACCGCTTGCCAAAGTTTTTTATGGTTGTCCCGTTGCATAACTTTACAAAGTCAGGTTCTCAATGCTGTGTATAGAATTTATTTCATATGTCCGAATGGTTTCGATAAGGATCTGTTAATTCCTCACACTTAAATACTTTTTCATTACATGCCATAAAAATTCCTGAATATTCAATAGCAGTTAAATTCCAAAAAACCCTGTCCGTGCAATTTTCAAACCCAAAAAAAAAAACAAAAACCTGCTCTCCATTATGGAATCAAGGCGATTCTTGTCCTCTTGTTAAAAATTAGAATTACAAAAATACAAAAGAATGCTGCCTCACAGTACGCAACAGGCGTCAGATCTTAATTTAATTCTGGCAAAGCAGAATCAGGTGACGTCAATTACATCTTACATTAGAACCACTTTATTTAAAAAGAATCAAGCAGAAGAATATTCATAATTCCGCAGCAATTTGAAAATTTAGAATCCTACAGAATCATCTCTCATGACACACCTTGACCAAGAACGAAAACTCGCTTCATTCGACAGTCGCAAGCTCGCAGACCTCTTTTACACCTTCAACGGTGAAAATAGATTGCAATCATTCACCGATTTCCAAAAAGTTCTTGCCGAAGACCCTATCCTCAGATTCGATCCCTCTGAACTCGGACACGGCCGCAAAGAACTCATAGATATTTATGCGAAGAAAGCCGCTCGCATCCACGAGCTCTTCGGACTCAGCAGTCCCACCGTTCTTGACAATAACCACGTTATTCCTCACCAAATGCTTGGTAGCGTACATTCCATCATGTTCATCCCTACAATAGTTAACCTCGGCACTGAAGAGCAAGTCTCTAAGTGGCTTGCCGACGCAGCTTCCTGCAAAGTGTTCGGTTGCTACGCTCAAACCGAGCTCGGACATGGTTCAGATGTCCAATCATTGGAGACGACAGCTACCTATGACCCTGCCACTGAAGAATTCGTGATTCACTCTCCTACCGTTTCTTCGATCAAATTCTGGCCTGGAGAACTCGGTCTCAACGCAAACCACGCTGTTACTCATGCTCAGCTTATTATCAATGGCAAGCGCTACGGAGTCCAGACATTTGTCATACAAATCAGAGATATGGAGACCCATTTGCCTCTTCGTGGAATCCAGGTCGGTGATATTGGCTCTAAGCTGGGTTACCTCACAAAAGACAACGGTTATCTCAGATTTGATCATGTCAGAATTCCTCGATTCAACATGCTGGCGAAGTATGCTAAGGTCGATAAGGATGGTACATTCACTAAACAAGGAAACGATAAGATCGGCTATGCAACCATGATGTTTGTCCGTCTAAAACTCATTGAGGGTTCCTTCTCTAACCTCAGTATGACCTCCACAATCGCGACTAGATATGCTGTTTTCAGAAAGCAATTCAAAGATGAGAACGGAGTAGAGAGAAAAATCATGGACTACCAACTCCATGCTAACAAGCTTTTGCCTCTTCTAGCAACGACTTTTGCTATGAATGCAGGTTATAAAAAGATTATCAGACTCTACTACGAGATGATGAGAAATATCAAAGAAAGAGATGATTTCTCCACGATGAACGAACTTCACTCGGTCTTGTCCGGCTGCAAGTCGTTCTATACCTGGGACACGCACAATGGCATTGAAGTTTGCCGACAGGCTTGCGGAGGACACGGTTTTTCTGACTTTTCTGGCATTCCATTGGTCTTTGAATCGTACTCTCCAAACGTGACATTGGAAGGCGACAACACCGTCATGGCGCTCCAAACCGCGAGGTACATCCTCAAGGCCGGTCAAAAAGCCCTCAGTGGAGGCAAATTGCTCGGATCGGTCGAGTATTTGAAGAACATCAAAGAAATTGTGTCCGTTCAGCGCTGCTCAGCGAAAGGTAAGGAAGATTTCGGTTCCCTTGAGATTTTGGATAAGGCTTTGCAAGCAAACGCTGCTCAACTCCTTTGGAAGGCGATGATGAAGTTTTCTAAGCTAATGAGAGCCGGAGCCTCAATGAAGGAAGTCTGGGACAAAAAGGCTGGTATCGACCTGTTCGAAGCCAGTCGAGCACATATCTTCTACTTCACTTTCAAGAGTTTCATGCAAATGATCCAAGATGAAGTCAAAGATGAAGGCATTGCTAACGTGTTGAGAAAACTCTGCCTTCTTTACGGCATTCAAAAGCTCCTTGACTATCCATTGGGAGTTGCCGAGAGCGGATACTTCCTTCCAACCCATTTCAGCTACCTTAAGGAGAAGAGAGAGGACCTCTTGGAGGAGCTTAGACCTGAGATCGTCGCTCTTACTGACGCTTTCGCTTACAGAGATGAATCTCTTCACTCTGCGCTCGCTGTTTCAGATGGAAAGGTCTATGAAACTTTGTATGACTGGGCTTCTAACAAGAATTACTTGAACACGGGAAAACCTCACGACGGATACATGAAACATCTTAAGCCTGTACTTGGCAAGTACTCACATTTGAAACCAAAGCTCTAAGACATGCTCTGTGCTAGCGAAACTCGCTACAATGTTATTTTTTTTTTAGTCATTTAATTGAGCGAGGCTTAAACTAAGAACTCCATATTAATACTGCATTAGTCGTATAGAGTGGATAAATGCATACGTATTTCAGTTGCATTCAGGATCTCATTTAACAAAACTAAAAGACAAAACTCATGAAATTTCTCTTAGCATGTTCACTAAACGTTCGTCTGACCAATAGAATTATCAGAAAATTGTGAAAATTTCGCTTTAAATTGTTTACTTCGGATATAACGAGAAATAACTTGCAAATTTTTTGCAGTTTACAAAACATTTGTCACGATAACGAATAGCTAACTCATCTATTTTGAAAAACCCGTAAATGTGTGCTTTCCCTTCATTAATCTTCTAAGAAGAATAGGAGTTAGAGGGGGAAAAAAGTATATTTTACTCCAGATTATTTAGCTGCAGATCTTCCATACTTTTGTCTCAACTCTCTTACAATATCGTCAGTTGCGCTATCAGCAGCTTTCTCACTCTTATTAGGAGTTGCGGTTTTCTCATTGTTTGGCGTCACAGGTTTTTCTTGAGGCTTAGGCTTTTCATCGAATACTACGTTCTTGAGCACCGCCTTCACAATCCCTTCTGGTACTGGCTTAGCATCTTCCGACTTTGCCTTCTCGAAGTCGGTTTTAATCTCTCCTCCAAGTCTCACTTCTTTTTCAGGTTTCAATTCTTGCTGGACTCGATGCTCAGTCTCAGCCTTATATTCCGGCTCCAACTTTCCAATGCCACGTGTTTGAAGGTTTTTCTCTTCTTCGAGATACTTTCTTTTCAGCTCAGCGAGAATTTGGTCCGGGCTTTCTTTACTCTCCTTGTTCTCAATAACAGTGCTTTGAATTCCAGGATGTTGGACTGCTGAAGGCTGATGATACCCTGGTAAAGTCTGGTGTACCGCTGAAGGTTGTTGTTGTCCTGCTGAAAACTGATGCACTGATGAAAGCTGGTGTACTGATGAAGGCTGATATCCTGGTGAAGTCTGGTATACAGCTGAAGGTTGATGTACTGATGGAGAAAAGGCAGTCGTTCCTGGCATTAAATTGCTTTTATCATAGTTTGTGATGCCTATGCTTCCAGGATAATTTTGCTCGAGGCTTGATCCCGGCGAGTAGTTCCCAGCTTTAATTTGAGCGATAAGCTCGTTGACTTTGTTGCTATTGAACGTCAGCTTATCATCTGGTTTTCCAGCTACATTTTCCGTTGTTTGTCCAACTACATTTGCCGTTGTTTTTGGTGCCTGGATCCCGTATTTTAGATAAAATTGGTCGTCAGTGAAAATATCCGATCTTTTAGTAGTGTCGAGTTCGCTGGGCTTCGCACCTAAAAAGCCATAGGAGTAAGGTCTCGAGTGGTCTTCATAAGGATTTTGTTGCTTTTTTAATAATTCTTTGGTAGCTTGAATAATCTTTTCGGTCTCTTGGTGCTGGTGGACAGGAGATTCAAATGATTTGTGTGTAATAGGGTTAGCTTCGACGAACGGATTATGGAATCTTGGATTAAACTGATCAAAAGACTGGTGGTGCTCTTGACTGAGCGAAGAAGGACTATGAATTCCGGATAGTCCGAGAGCACTCTGGTATCTTACTGGTCCTGAAGGGTTAATCGTCAAGGATGTGTTGACAACCGGGTTATAAGTAGAGGAGGCAAAGCGAGTATCAGCGGAATTTGGTTGCACATGGTAAGTGGGTTTGATAGTTGACGCATACTCAAGTGTTTTGGTTGAGTATGGGCTCGCCAATTGACTTTTCATGGCAGTTTTCTCCCTGCTTTCTCTAATTATCGCCTGGACCTTCGGGTCAACGAAATTGTAAACGAGGGCGCTCTGGGTCGTTTGGGGTAGAGGTCTAAGTGCTGGGATGTTTGTGGTTTTGATCTCGATTCTAGACTGATCCAATGGCTGTTCACGAGTGTTGTAAGCATAGGAGGCAGGCTGAGGAGAGACGTCTCGCTTTATTGGGGTATAGTAATCAGTACCTTTTTCATAGGGGGTTCCTCTGCCTTGAGCCCGAGGCGATCTGAGGTGTTTTGATACAAAATCGGCACCAGAGACAACAATTTTCGGTGCAGGATGCGCGTAGCGAGGGTCTCGGACATAAAAATCATTATTCTTGTGATACTCGATGTTTTCAACCAGATCTAGGAAGTCTGGACGCTCCTTTGGGTCGATTTTGATGAGAGAATGCAGAATATTGGCAAACGGTCCAGGGTATTTGTCTCTCACCTTTTCAAACAGATCGTATAAATGGGCTCCATTAAACGAAAGACTCTCCCATTCATAGCACTCTAACGGCTCGGTAAGCAATGCAGCATATAAGAAGGTCATGCCCAGACTAAAAACATCAGCTTTGTATGGATTATATTTGCTTGAAGACGGCTCCTCTTTGTTTTTGATGAGCTGAAGGAGCTCAGGAGCAATATAAGGCGTTTGAATTCCCTTCAAAATTTGTCTATACAACGAATGGTCTTTGTTTAGAAGCGAATGGTCAGCTAATTTGATTTCGCCGTCTGAGCCCATGAGAATCGACGATGGCATCATATTTCCGTGGTTGATATCCTTCTCTTGCAAGAAATGCAAAACATGAAGCGTATATAACAGAGACCCAAGCAACTCCTCCTCTTGGAAATAATTCTGCGACTTTTTCCTTGCTCTGAACTCAACGGAAGCATCAGTTGCGAAATGCTCGAAGTAGAATGAGATTTTGGTTATCTCTTTAGATTCTAATTCTTCTGTCTCAATGATAAAGCCGTAAACTTGCAATAAGTTTGTATGTCTTTGATTAACACGATTTTTCAGACCTTGGAGGTTAGATTCGGTGAGGAGAGTGGGATCGTCGATGATAACGTCTTTTCGAAAGATCTTTTCCTTGGATTCATTGTGTTGGAACTCGTCGATTTCACCAAAGCGCGGGTCGGTCTTTGTGCGCACGAAAGACAAGCTCTTTTCATCAATATGGATTTCCGACTGAGTGTGATAGATGATTCTACCAGTTGAGTGTGCCTTTCCCATGAAATTGTCTGAGAGATATTAGATTTACAAGTTGTTAAAAAATATTGTAGTTGTTAGAACTCACTATCGTTAAACTTATACGAGGGATTAAATCCAAAATTTATTATTCAGCCAATCACTGTAATAACGCATAGGCCCTAAGCTATCACTTCAATAGGCAGATTGAGTGGCTGCGACAGGCAAGAGTGATTTTTTTTGATAATCAGACATATATATACTGTCTAACAACACGAAAGTCATAAAACTCTGAGTGGGGTCATCGTCTGAGGAATCAGCAAATGAAAATCTAACTTACAAATCTCGAGTATTTGAACATGTATTGCATAATCAGCTAAATGAAGTCACAAACACCATCTTTTGTATTATGAAGAGAAATAAATATATAAGGATTTGGATTAGTCGTCAACCATTTCTGGAAAATTATTGACGAATTTCTTCTTCTCCGTAACACGACTGGGCACTGGCGTGAACTCAGTTTTCTGTGAATTTATCGTAGGAATTTCTTTGGTTCCACCAACACCACCACCGACACTTGGTCCTTTGGGTTTATTCATAGAGGTATCTTGAAAATCACTAATCACTGGAACTTGGGTTCCACTCATCATTGTTGGCGTCTGCGTTGAAAGGTTAACCAGCGGTATGCCCGTTTGCTTCTTGTTCGTCTCTATGATTTCCTGAGTCAGCTTCAGTAGAACTTGCTCTCGTAGATAGTTAACCTTTTTGAAAAATTCAGTATTTTGATCAACTCCCAGCTTCTCCAAAAACAACTGAACAGTATCGCAAACTCTATTTTCGTCGTATCCATTAACTAACCAAAAATAAGCAGGAAAGTACCGATAAACTTCTCTGAAGGTAAACTGGGCCTGGTGCGCCCAGTCGTTTCTCACTTTCTTTAATTCGAATAATAAGTTCTTGATAGTGCTATCGCTGACTCTAAAGTATACTAATTTTCTTTCCATAAGCACGCGTTTGCACGAGGATTGAGATAATTACATAGAAAATCATCGAAGTTTGTAATGCTGTAATTCAATAGTGTTGCCAAATCCCATTTATCGAACTGTGGAAACGCAGAAAAGTCACGAAATCTTGGATTTGGAGTAATTTACGTTGACAAGGTTGAATGGTGACATTGTTTCGCCTTTTGCGAGGGAGTTTTCGACCATTCCCCTGAGTCCTTCTTTCAAGCCAACTTGTAGGTACTCTAAGCATCCGTCGATGAGTTGTCGGTTTGTAAATAAACTGAGTGTGCCGTCTAAAGCGGGGCTCACCATGTTGCGGATGTTGGGACGATTATTACTGCTACTAGCAAAATAAATTTATTTTACTCTGTCTAAATTCAGTTCTAATTTCTATGCCTTATTTGAGATTAGCCCTCACACACCACAAAAATAAGCAATAGCAATTTGTTGGTGATCACTTTTGATATGTAAATTCAAAAAAAAAGAGAGAGGGGACAACAAAATATAGAAATAATGAGCAGAATAAGTAAATGCTTAACCAAAGAATTATTGAATATATTTTAAAACTTACTAATAACTCCTTATAACCGCGACAAATTAAGAAGAATATTTAGTGAAAAGCAAAGTAATTGCAAGATAGCGCCACTGCGACAGAGCTTAACCGCAGAAGTGGCAGGCTTTCCTTGATTGCTAATGGGATATACCTTTTTAAAAACTGCACTAGAGCCGACAGGACGGCCGCACGTTAACAACCTCTACTTGATTTCTGCAACAAAAGGATGATTTAGCAGGTCCCGAGCTCGAGGCCGTAATTTCTTATCGAACCGGCAGCATGATTTGATGAAATCTTTTGCCTCGTCCGATAAATGCTCAGGTATTGGAGGACACTGATTCTCCATTATCGCCTTTTCTAAGTCACGGTAACTTTTACAGTCAGGCCTATATTTCGACAAATTTAGAGCGTCAACGATAAACAGCAGATTACCATGGATGATAAGCAGTAGCCATCTCTATGATGGTACAGCCGAGACTCCAAATATCTATCTTTCTTCCGTGTTTTTCACGCCGAAAGAGCTCCGGTGCCATCCAATACAGACTCCTGATTTTTCAAAGCGAACCTTTAGTCAGTGATTTTAGAAAATAAAAGTTTACCCTTTGATTGAGTTACAAATTTCCGAGCTGGCTAAGTTTGCCAATGGTATATTCTCAATGTGCTTAGATGCTCCAAAGTCCGCTAGTTTCACGTTGCCGAGTCCATCCGAAAGGATATTACCTCCCTAAGCGTTATCATGTGGTTGTCAGTAAACAGTCAGGATATAACTAAAAACCTTAATATCTCTATGTATCACGAGCTGATCATGCAAATAAACCAATCCTTGAAGCACTTGTCTCGTAAATTTTTTAATGACTTTTTCTTCGAAAGCACCGTACAGCTTCAGCATTGCTGAGACCGAATCTTCAGGCATATACTCCATGATGATAAAAATGTTTTCCGCAATTTGCTTGTATCCCAAATATCTTACAATATTCTCGTGTTCCAACTTCTTATACACCTCGATTTCCCTGCCTTTATTTCAAAATCATTGAAATTATGGAAAAATTTTATCGTCATTACTCAAATTTTCCAGGTGCATCGACGACTCCAAGTCTACATTCGCCATTTTGATATGCTTCACAGCAACAAACTTGCCCGTCTCAACGTACCCTTTATAAACGACACCATAAGCGCCTATCTTCACGTTAGCCACCTTAATTACTCTAAAATTCTACCTTCACCAATTGGATCTCCGAATTTTATCTCAGCGCCATGTAAGGTTATTGAAGTGATATTGGCTAGAGAGAAACTCTCATTGGTATCCTTCACCTGCTCTGGAGGCCCATTTCTCTTGCTTTTTGCGTTTCTTGTATCGAATTTTGAGGGTTTTACCAACGTCAGCAACGGAGAGTCCGAGTTTGATTTTTCCGATGAGTTTTCTTCAATGCTATGAAACGAGTCCCCGTCCAATAGATTGTTGGCGTATTGTCCATTTGCTTTGGTAACTCCGTTATTTTGATGCTTTAACTCTTCATCAACTTCCTCATACGGTTTATTCGAATCGTTCTCTGAAACGTTAGAGCTTTTTCTGGATTTCTCCATTGTTGAGTTTGATCCTCTGGCATTCGCCGTGGGAGTGGAGTTAGCTTTGGTTGAACCATTATCAATCGAGTTTCGCTTGCTACCTTGTGAAGGTGTCCTTATTCTGAACTTATTGATAGATTTGATAGACTCTTTCTGCGAATTGGACAGCTCGTTGGCCGCTTTCTCCAATTTTTCATGATGCTGCTGCTGATTGTTTAACTCATCCACCAAATCCATGGCCAATCTTCGTTTATTTTCTAAGTTCAGTGCTTGCAGTTCTGCTATTGACATCTTCCCTCTTGTAGTGATTGAATCGTTCGCACCTGGAAATGAAGCCGCCAAATGTCTTATTAGATTCTGATATGCTTTGTAATAGAATTACTCTGAGATCTGATGACATTGAGGTCGTCTTTTTCTATTCTTGTGTAGATAACGGGCGTTAGGTTGTCTCCTAATTACGATAATAAGAGAAGTGACAGCCCTGCTAGTACTTTTGATGATTTTGGGTTTGGATATGGAATGAAGAGAGGCTTTTTGGTCATTACTGACTTCCATGCGGGCTTTCTGGATTATGTGGGCCGGACTGTTCTCTCCATACTTGGTTTTGGGCTTTAGTAGATCTGTAAGCGGCGTTGTCTTTGAATAAGGACGATTGTACATCCTACGAATATTTTTTATCAGTCTTCCAGCTATTGCTTATTGAGAGTTCCCACATCGATTAATTTAGTGATAAACCAAAGTTGATCCGTAAATAAAAAAAACTATCAGTTGGTTTGTCAAGGTGCCACGCATAGCTCTCAAAAACTGAACTAGGCATGCTAAGCTCGAGGAATTTACCCTGTAATCACACGAATTTTTTTCACATTCAACAATTTACTTTCTATGTAATTAACTCGTTCTGATAAACAATAGTGAATGGTTTTTTCCCTCTGGTAACCCAAGACCAACTGGTTTTCGAGAGGAAGCAAGCGTCTAGAGAATGAAATAGATTAGCGGAGAGACATTTCGATTATATCTTAAATTGAAAATGGAAATTTGTTAATGGATTTTTACTCATTACTCGAAAAACACATATAAGTAGTAAACTTCCGTTTCCTTTGAAAAACTCCTTCAAACAAACACACACAACACATTGAAAAATTTTTACAGACAGTTTATCGCAAATCCATATTGGAAGGAAGCAAGGTGCTCTTTCCAAATACACCAGACGATTTGCTTTTACATGGAAACGCGTTCCAGAATCTCAGCGTTTCATCACCTGCGCCAGTCACGATATTTTGTCCGCAGGGTGACATCGCAAGGTACAACACACGGTAAGTATGGCCCGTAAGTATTGCTTGTTTTTGCATGGACGGATATTTCCAAACAATGATTTGGTTCAGTGAATAGCCATGCGTGCTCACAATCTCATTGACGTTCTTGCTAAACAGCAAATTGCAAACCTGAGAGCCTGTATCAATACAGTCACTCATGGTCAGCGTTTGCATGTTCCAAAATCTGATGCATCGGTCAGCAGTCCCTCCACCGCTTGCGAGAATATTATGCTGGTGAGGGGACCATCCTATCGCTTTAACAGCTGCATTATGCTGAGAGAAGCGTGTGACTTCTCCCTGGTGCTTCAAGCTCCAGATAAACAGCTTGTTATCGTTGCCTCCCGACGCGAGGTAGTTCTCATCAAACGACCATTTTAATCCACAGATTTCTTGCTTATGTCCACTGAATCTGGCAAAATAGTCGTCGCTTTGCCTCACATCTCGAATCAAAATGTTGCGGTCACGAGAGCCGCTAGCTATGGTGTACCCGTTCCACGCGATCGAGCCGACTCGTCCCGCGTGTCCTTGCATCGTTCGTAAGCATTTATTTTTAACCACGTCATAGATCTGCACCTCGCCAGTGCTTGTACCCACGGCAATATGGTTTCCACGTTGACTCCAGGAAACCGAGCTGATCTGCTCGTTCTCTGCGACCTCACAGAGCTTGGTGACCTTGCTATTGCAAGCAGACCAAATGTAAACTGCGTTCTCTAGGCCAACAGAGATAATATTCGTTGAAGACCAGTCCAACAAGTTCAGGTAGAAGTCGTCTTGGAGGTTAGGCGCGTCTAATACTTTATAAGGCGCCTTGTTTATCTTCCTCGTGGTCTTGGAGAAAGGATTGGCTGAGTTTTCCGACTCTACGATGGGAGTAGTTGAGAGGAGGTCGTAAAGAGGGACGTTTTCTGAATTCTTTTTGTCGGATTTGAACTTAAAGATGTTGTTTGATCTGGTCTGAGGCACCTTTTCACCCAGCTTGGTCGAGAGAAGGTTTTCGTTGTTAGGAAGCTGCCCGAGGATGTGAGTTTGCAATAAGTTGGAGTAAATGTTGGCGTTTTGGTCGTCTCGGATCGTATCGGCCGTCTGAGGCTTGGCTCTCTCATCCTTGAGGCCTTCGGCGAGCAAGAGGCTGTAAAGGTCCGGAGAAACACGATTTGGAATAAACCGATCTGATGCACCGTTATCTTTGGACTTTGGGGTAGAGAAGGCAGATGTCTCGAGCTTTAAGGAGTTTTCGAGTTCGCTCTGTTTAAACATTAGTGGAGAGCCGACTTTAATCGTGTTCATTAATACAGGCAAGTGAGGAGAGTGAATAAACAAAAGAGAAGTTGTGTCCTGCTGTGCAAGGCTCTTTTGGATAAGAAATAAAAATTATTTATATTTTATATTTGAGGTTTTGTATATCTATTCGTTTGTATCGATCACCTACGCAACAAAATTTATTTATTTGATGTTGAGTGAGAAAGGTCCTGGGTTTAGAGAGCCTGCATGAGATCGGTAAGGAGTGGAATCTAAGAATTGTTTTGGACTTTGCAGGGCAAAAACGGCCCTGGTCTCGATCGGTTTGTAAGCCTAATTTTTTGAAGTCATAAACGGATACTCATTACGCGGGTTTAGGGCGGGAGGGGCAAAGGCAATAAGCTCTAAAAATAAGCAAGCATAAAATAAATTAGAGTAAAGAGGTGTCCAAACTGATTTGTAGCTTAATTCTGATTAGATGAAGGAGGCTGGTTCTAATATGATCCTTGGAGAGGTTTAAGGGAGATGGGATTGATGAAAAAACATTGAAGTTTTCCCTCTTTTTGAGTTGGTTAGAAGTAAATATTAGTTTTTTTGGGTTCTTATTTATTATAATTCACTGATATCATCATGTAGTGTCTGTCATCTTTGGAGGTTTTAAATCGAATGTTCAGAACATTATCATGATGCTGATTTGTGAATTAGAAGGTAGAGAGCTTTGCTGCGAAGGTTTGAGGTTCCTGGCATCCCTAATAAACGCTTTCATTTTATGATGTGGGTTGCTGTTTTTTGGTAATAGAAAATCAAAATTTTCGGAATTAATTTCATCTTGAGCTAAAATTCCAAAATTTTTTCGAGATACGTTGAATTTTATTTATTTTTTTTAAGACTGTCGCTTTCCAGAAATCTGATCAACTTCCCTCACTTAGATCATCAAGCCCTAATAGCATGTGAACTCTCTAAGGCACTCTAAAAAATGATAAATAATTGCTGCTTTATAGCCTCTTCAAATAACATTATTCAACTAGCATTTTTTCATTAAACATACTTTTCGCATTGATACATTGATCTTGACTGTTACTCAGCACAGACTTATCTTTTTACTACACCAAATTACATATGGCCGTGTCTCTTTCGTTGATTTCATAGGTTCCTCCTTCTCAATAAGCTTGTCAACTTTGTATTACATATGCGCTATCCAAACATGGAAACTCCGAGAGTATAGATTAAAGATCTTTACAAAGATCAGCAACCTCTAATCAGTGCATTAATAATATAATAAACAAATTTATTCCAAGACTAATTTAGCGCTTACCACGCTGTTCTCAAATTGAGGGCAAATTTCGTTTAAAAATCGCATTAATGTAAATTATTGGTGAGTGTAATTTGATTCATCAAAAATTTCCTCTCGAATTCTAAGCCTTCATTTCCTAATTTCTCCCAAAAGAACTGTGTTTAGCATAAATCCATAGCATCATTGGGAGCTCCCTGATTATCCCTGATGATATGGCTGAATTTATAGATATTTCTCACCATTGTAATAGTTATAATACAATATGTTTTCGACGTCGAGTATGTGAAGCTGTGCCTAGCCCAAGCAGTTCCAATGAGATGATCCTCGCGGTCAATTGCGTTAAATAAAATGACATTTTTAATAAAGGAGTAAAAATCACTGTCTGACTCTGAAAATTTATATAAATTTCTAATTTATCCAGGAATTCGGGAAAAAAAGAAAAAGGCAAACCAAGCTTAATAATTGAGAGATGGAATTGACTCGTTCTGAGAGATTAGAGTCGCATAAAGAAATTCCGCGACGCAAATTCATTGAAGAGATACAGAGTAAGCTCGCTGTAGTTACTTTCTTCTAAACCATTTACTTCTACAGCGCATTTTCTGGAAAAGCAGGCGGATATCAAAAGAAAATTAGCGAATTTTGAAACTTTCTTCGCAAAATTGAACACCATCATCACGGATGAAATGCAGCTCGAGACTACAGTAGAAAAGGTAGCTTAATCGCTTTTTCAGCAATTTTCATCAAATTATAAAATTCTATGATTTCTCTCTAATTATCTTGGCTTGCTTTGCTTTGAATGTGAATACAAAACCACCTATATAACGCACGCATTCTGTTAGCCTTCGGAGAAATATCATGAAGATCCCAGGAATAGGCTAGCTATGCTCAACATCCAAGAGTCTGACAGCGTATTTCAGAGTCTAAGCAAGTTTTCTGAAGAGGATATTCAATATTTTGCGAGGCCGACGATTGATCGGATATTTGAGATACAGACAGTGTTACAGGAAGAATACGATTTGCTCGCAGATGGCAAAATGCATTCACATAAAATCCTTAACAAGAGCGTTGAGATGCCAGAGCTAGAGGATGATCAGCCAGTCCGAAAAAACTTGCCGGACCCACTACAATCGAAAAAGATCGCAAAATCAACTTTTATTGAGAAACGCAAAATTCCAAAATCTTCGCTTCAGATCCTTAGAGGATGGCTTTTGAGTCATATTGATGACCCTTACCCAACAAATCAAGAAAAAAGACAGTTGGCCGAGGCTGCAAAACTTACATTTAAACAAGTATATTCCTGGTATGAGTGACAGTCTGAGGTGGTTTCTATTTAGGTACATAATTGGTTTATTAATGCGAGAGGAAGAAGCTGCAAGCAATTAATCAAACGGGAGAAATTCAGCAGAGTTGTGGAGCAGAAGCTGCTGGATAGCCATCTTGGTGCGTTGAGTGCGAAAAAATTGAGTGAATTTGAGTAATTGTGGAATGTGCCTATCAGATTCATTCCACAGATGGTTCTTTTTCTGAATTAATTCTTTTCGAGAGGAAGGAGGACGATTGGCAATTTCAGTTGCAAGCCGGCTGAGGTAAGTGCTGATTAATCATTTCCAACTTTTTGTTGTCTTTGTATGTTAGTTTGCTAAGTTAATTACCTGCTGTGGTATTGTATTTAGTTTTAACCAAGAATAATTGAGAGTGATGAGGCTCTTAGAGTTGTGGCTTCAGAGCGTATATTAAAGGAATTCAAATTCAACGCAAATTTTCAGCTTTTTAATTATCTGGATATTAAATAAAACGTAATTCAGATAGAAGAAAAACGCGAAAAATTATTATTATTAATTCTTAAGGACCCCATATTATCAACTTACCTAACAACATAACAAAATTATCAGCGGAAACTAGTCAAAAGGTGCAATTTTCTCAACGCATCTATCCTATACTAGAATTACCCTTATCTCACGTCAACCCTTTGCTATGTTTGATAATCGCCTTTTTGACCTGACCGCTCATGAACACATACATGTACATACTGGCTGGCTTATCTTTGGAACTCTAAAAATTCAATTAATAGCTAACTAAAGTGCTAAATCAATAGCAAGAGTTCTATCATTTGACAGAGTCAAAGAGGATTAATTATGGTCGCCAATTTAATGAACTGAAGCAAAGTGATAGGGG
>ENA-UOTX01001545-UOTX01001545.1-compost-metagenome-genome-assembly--contig:-NODE-1545-length-16347-cov-11.697849_pt1 | contig 16347 bp, 9 predicted proteins | sample MGYA00238143_ERZ746982 | MGnify/ENA primary metagenome ERZ746982 (study PRJEB28758, sample SAMN06268862) | compost metagenome | isolation source: single cell | place: USA: California, Emeryville, Joint... | reverse complement strand
CTTCAGTGACAGCTTTAAAATTGAACTATCTAATGGATTTAACTGCTCAGACACAGAAAGGAACTGCTGGCTCTCAGTATGATAGAGCAAAATACGATCTTCATAGCGAACCGGTTTGCCGAGATTTTCCTCGAGAATCCGAGAGTTCAGTAGCCGAAGCCTTTCCTCTTTGGAGTCTTCAACGGACTGCTTTTTCGTGAATTCCTCTTTGAGAAAATTGTAGAAGATGGAATTCTCTTCACCCAAATTATTGTTACTGCATTCTGAGAAAGTCGCTGCCTTCCTTGATCTCATCCAGGTGATTGAATCTGGTTCTTGGGCATAAAAGCTGGGTCGTTCTGGACTTGTATCAATAAGTTTTTTCTGTTCATCAAAGGGATCGGCCACTTGATTTGTTTGCTCTCGAGTATTCGAAAGGTTGGTGTTAGCCGCGCTTGCATTGAGCAGATTTAGCTGGTCCACAAGAGAAGACACGAAATCTTGCCCTTCTGAGTTGCAAAGGAGACAGGGTAAAACAATAAAATGCGATGATTTGAACGCTAAGCAGCATCCTGCCGCTTTTGATTTTCCTGCAAAGATTAAATCCTCGTCATCCGTTCGGTCAGCGTAGAAGAGGAGCTCAGTTTGAGGAGCCAGAGGAATGTAGTGAATATATACAGTATCTCCAAAGGAAAGGGGGAATTGCTTTTGGAGCTTTATGGAAGTGGGCATGAGACCAATAAAATAAATTGATTGCCTTGGAGAATTAATTTAAGTTCTATTAGAATTATCTGTTAAGATACTTCTGGGAAGCATTTGAGAGGGAAAAAATTTCTAATCCCTCAAATTAATAAAGAGTGGTCGAAACTCTCCTGAGCAATGAAAATTCCCTTTCACCAGGAGAAGGTGATACCTTTACTTTAAAATGTCTTCAGTTTGCAGAAAAAAAGTTTCATACAATTTTTTTCAGTAGGTTATCATGTGTGGGTTTTCGTCTTAGTTCGGATATACCTATTTTGGAATTAGCAATTTTTTGATTCATTGAGAGGTTTCACATCTGATGAAAAAATTCTGATCAGTACACTGCACTCGAAATAAAATCAGGAATCGATGAGTCTCAAAGAAAATGTATTGCGGAAATGGATGACGCTCGCGAAACAAACAGCGGGAAAAAACTTGACAGCAACCGGAGTGAACTGGAGGGCATCCTCATGTGGTTCACCGATAACAAGCAAAGGAAAATTTTTCTAATTGCGAGGAAATATCAGAGAAAAAAAACATATCAAATCAAATTCTAAAAAGCACACTAGACACCCTCAACCTTGAGCATCATTATATCATGACTAGCAAACAACGCCAAAGAAGAGCGAATTGCGTTGTGGAAAATCATCGATCATCTCCATCTTGTGCATCATATCCAATAGTTGCCTAACAATTCTATAGGAGCATTGGTTTGTTGACAACACTCCATAGTACAAACCAAGCTATATATATATAAATCCCAGAAAAATGTGCCAATGATATGCTAAAAGTGGCGAACCTACTTCAATTTGCGTGAATATATCTCAAACGAATGGAAAATGTTTGTATGAGAGGTTAAGTTATAGTCACGGCTAGTGGTGATGTAAACTTTTATAATTAAACGAGCAAATATATGTAAGCTTTTATTCATAAAAAGATAAGCAGAGAATGTAAATTTTCTCCTGTTTTGAATGAAAGCGTCTAATGATACTCAAATAGCCCAAACATAATAGTAATGATCATTAGTATTTATAATTATATCACAGCTTCTGTGTCTTTTGATATTTCTGGGTTATAGACCTCTGCTCCCTTATCGTACTTCAAAGGATTTTTGAAGCAATGTGAAAAATGCACATTGAGCTTCAGGTATTATTCGCTTAAATGTGTTGCTTCTTCGAATTTGAGGCCTTTCAGTCTCACTTTGCTAATTTGTGTGCTAACCCCGCAATAATGAAAGCATTATTTAAAGGCCCGACTGCTATAGCATTGATTGTTCGAATTTTAAATGGAATTTCTATTTAATATGTATCAAATCCAGTTCAAATTATAATTTAATTATTTTCAAATCAATTCACAGTGAAATTTTGATGTCTTGTTTGGTTTAGTGTAACAGCTTTCCGAAAATTAACTAAAGCGGTACAAGCTGCATGAATCAAAATTGTTTTCTTCTGGAGCGTGAGAAAACGACATCGATAATATTATTCAATGAGGTGAAGTGTAACTTACGGTAAGGGTATTGATACTGGAACCTTAATGCCTTAGTTGAACTCTAAATTTAAGAAATCAAACAATTTCAAATTGTGTGTGTTTTTGTTGGTAACAGTTTCAAAACTTGTATAGGTATGACATGAAACAACGGACTCTTGATAACAAGGAATATCGATCCTACACATTTAATACTTCTTAAGGAATTCTACTTAGCATTAAACAGATTCAGACATCTTGTATGAGCAGATTAATAAACAAAAAAACATTAAAAATATTCAGGAAAAACTACAATCTTTTAGTATTTCGTGAGAGTATTTAATATTGTAATTTTGATCAAAGGAAGCTACTGTATGTAGTATAACACGATAAAACACTAATTATAAGTATCTTGTGCATCTAAGAGAAAGAGTACAAAAGAGTAGTTTTCATATGTAAATATAGTACTAAGAAAGTTTGAACTTTTAATTCGACATGAGTAAAAAACAATAGAAAGGATTAAGCAACAGTATAAAATTCCACTAAAGATAGCCAAAAAGCACGTTAACGGAAAACCTACTCTTTTCAAACCTAACAATGCTTGAATTACCTTCAAAACAGAATACATCCATCACTGAAGAAATTAATTATGTATTTCTAGTTGCGGATAGAGAAAATTCTTCTGATAGCAACCGATAATATCAAATTATCTATTTCGAGGCGGTTAGCATCCTCTTTCTTAGAGATGAAAAGATAATTCACAACTCTATATATAGAGATACTTCCCATCACATTCAACGGTTTCTCTTTCTAAGATAAAAGATCAAATATTTCACAAAAAAGCATTGTCAAATTTTTGCAATTTCCAATGAAAATAGTAGTCTTAGAACACACGCTTGAGTTTAAAAGATCAAAACTCTCGGGTACGATTTTATTTTGGCTCGATTATCATTCTTTGAAAAGACCTTATGGGTTTAATTTTTTAAAATATTTTTTTCAAACTCAAGTAGCGTATATAGATTAAGGCAAGTTCCAATAGATAAGATATTTTAAGGTAAGTTCTAAAACAAAAATTTAAAATTTCCGTTGATTCCATTTTGTCCGATTATGCATGAAATGGGATAGCTTGAAGATTCAAAGACACCAATTCTAAACCGGCTTCTATCGTTCTGAAGAGAAATTAGCGATTTCAAGCTCCAATTCGACTTCATGAATTTAGTTAATTAATTAACTCTTTAGTCAGCGTTTTAACTTCTTAACTAAAATTAACTAAACGTAACCTTCATGGATCCTCTGGTCTCAGAACAAAATAACCAGAACGCAGAGCCGCTTGCAATTGGTAAAAGATTTCTCAATCTCTCTCTCTTTCATCAACCAAAATAATGGAATTCGATATTATTCTTGTGCAAATTAAATTCTCGACCTCCTTTGCTTAATCTTACCCAATTTCCTCTAGAAGGCAGGTCTTCAACGCTACTCGCCTGGTCTTCAGGATTAAATAACAGAATTCGTGCCATTGAACTCAAAACACAACAAGAGTACGCTGATTTTCTTGGACCAAAGCTCAATAGACTGAGTCGTATGTTTTATCTTTTCATGTTCGTTTGACCAGAATTTCTCTTTAAACCTAAAGTATTTGGAGACAATTCGACTCGTTTGAAAGAGATCTCAAATTCACAATTTCTCGTTTCAGCTAATCACTTTTGGGACACATCTGCCAATCTAGAAATCTTTGATCTCTCCCAGAAAGGAAAAACGATGAAAACTTACTCATTTGAGGAGGTCGCTGGAAGTAGGGCTACTACAAAGTTATTCTTCTCAAAAACTTTCTTAGGGACTGGTGTTGGAGATATCACCTATAATCCACGAAGAAACATTCTTGGTGCGATTCCTGTGGCCGGCAGAATCACCTACCACCTCTACAGTTTCAACTACTTCTCAAAGACTGGTGATGACATTGTGAAGCTTATCCGAAAAACGCGATGGCATCCGCAACACAGTACTCTACAAAGATTTTTCCATCAAAAATGATGCTTTGATGTAGGGAACCATATCACGAGCTTTGAATTCAATCCAACTGGAGAACTTATATCAACCATCGACTCCTGCGGAATTTGCTTGATATCAGATGTAAACACCAACAATTATAGCTTGCATGTGAACTTAGAGGTTAATAGGATGAGTGGTATTTCGAATTTTCTATACATCCTCCTTTTTAATTTATTAGATAATTGGGCACTTTGCAGATGGAGCACGAATACTGGCGAGTCTCATTTATATATCAAGTCTGAAGTGAGCAAACTCAATGTCTTTGATGTTGAGAAGAAAACTCTGACTTTGACTGCTCCTATTGAACTTGAACAATCACCCGACAGTATTTTCAGCTACTCACTGCCTTTGATATTTCCTGCTTCGTCAAATTTATTCCTCACCTAATGCAACCAAAAAAAACACTATTCTCTGTCGTTTTCCTAAGAGACCTCCTTAGATGTGATTTCGATCTAAACATTTTATAGGTGTTGTATATTCAATTGATGTGTGCGCAAGCAATGGAAATCTGTTAGCGTCAGGAGGCATGGATAGGGATATCAATATATTTGACAAGCGACAATCGAAGATTGTAAAAACCATTGATTGTGACAATTCATGTGAGATCCTTTGATCTGCTTATTTATTTTTCTAATAACTATTATTTATAGGGGACATCTCTTGCGTAAGATGGAGTTCATGCGGAAACATGCTTGCAAGCTCGTTCATAGATTCGAAGTTAAAACTATGGGACTTCGCCACGGCAAAAATGATCCTTTGTAGAGAGTCCCCTTCAGAAGAAAGTAAATTAATATTGAATAGGTGCATTATTGACATTTAATGAATAGAGGGATCTACATCTGCATGCTTTATTTGAGAAAGAATTGACGGATTGATTCAGAGCACGCAAGAAAAGAATAATATAGATAAAGTATGAGCTCGATGACTCTTATCAGTGACAATAAACAGATTAGATGGACTTATTTATAATCTTTGATTCTATTTTGTTGGCTCTAAGTATCTCATGCATTCTGAATGAAATACGAGAACAAAATAGCAAGAGAAAATTAAAGACATTATTAAATTGAAAAGTCGTTTTGGATCGAATAAAATTGAAGAACATTCGTCAATTTTCCAATTTAGAGTTCAATTAGCTGCTTTAAGAACCAAGATGCTGTTAGGCGATACAAAAAGCTCTCAAGTATGATGGTATTTGATCTAGAGATTGGAGTGGTTGGGGTTTGATACTTGAAGTTCTTTTGAGAGTTCAGTCATTTTCGTATTAACTTATTGTAGAGAGACACCACTCACCCCCTCAACTTGTGATTGTCGCCGGCAACTGGTAGCCTTCTTCCACTGAAACTAGATGTGGAATTCATTTTCTGCATACGATTACCGCTTTTAGAATAGGTACCTCGGAATTCTATCTTTATTTGAATCTCTCTCTGATCTTATCCAATTTTCAATCGTGTGTAGTTTTTGATAAATCAAATTTTATTTGCTATTCACAAAGTGAATGCTCTCAAAAAACGAATCAAATCACAGTCAGAGATCGACTCATACGAGCCCTGAAGAAGCAAAAACCACAAGAGACTCATCTTCAGATGCGTTGTTGAACAATCCAACAAAAACTGGTACTAGTACTCTAATCCATTTCTTTATTATGAGATTCTCATTTTTTTTACTCTTGCTCTTTCTAATAATGATCGAACTTTGGATAGAAGAGAGATCTCTTCCAACCCTCCTTGCCTGGGCACGGATAGATAATAATATTAGTATTATTGAACTCGAAACGAAGCAAGCGTTGGCTAACTTTGATGGGGTGCTCGGGCATTTCTGCGGCATTCTTTAATTTTATGATATTGCCTCATTTTTGGTTACCATCTCAGATCCTGACGACAACTGGTCTCATTTGAAAGAGATTGCAGACATGGGACTCTTAGTTTCAGTTCACCACAGTAATGCATGTGCTAACCTAGAAGTATTTCATGTCTCACGTAAAGGGCAAACGAGGAAAATCTATTCATTTCAGGAAGTTCTTGGCTGTAAAACCTTCGTTAAAATACATCTCACGATCATTTTTAGTGACTGGGTATGGAGATGTGACCTATAACCCACGGAGAGGTATCCTTGGTGCTCTTTCTGTTGGAGGAAAGATAAGTTACCATCTTTACAATTTGTGCACTTCGAAGTCCGGAAGTATTGTAAAACTCATCCGGAAATCCAAATGGCACTCTCAATTTAGCACTAAATCAAGTATTTAATGCATTGTTATCCGCCGCAGACTCATTTAACGGATGTGCTTCTAGGAAACTCCATAAATAGCTTTGACTTCAATCCAAGTGGAGACTGCAGCAACTATTGATCGCTATGGAACAATCTTAATATCGGATGTGAGCACTAATAGTTATCGCTTCCATATTAGCATGAAAGGCGGCAAGGGTGGGCAAAATTTTAAATATCTATCTCCAAATTCTTATTCCACCAACACTAGACATATTTTCTATTCTAAATTAATTGCTTGACAGCATTAAAATTCTTTTACCCTTTAGATTAGTTTAGTCGCTGCAGATGGAGCACGAATGCTGACGAACCATTGTTATACGTCAAGTATGATTCGAAATACCTCAATATTCTAGATGTTGAGAAGAAAACTTGTAGAGTCCAATTCAACTTGAAGAATGGCGTAAGTGCAGCATATTTATTTATTTTTTCTCGTTCGAATTCTTCACTTAATATATGATGCAATGTCTTCATAACTAAAAAAGAGAGCAACGCTGTCTCTTACAAGGGAAAAAGCTCACGTTTTTATTTAACTTTATATTTTTTATACTTGTGCATTTTGATTCTTCTAATTCCTGTTTGAGTTTATATTTCATTATCCATTATTTTTCATAGGGAGCACATTCTCGATCGATGTATGCCCGAGCAATGGAAACCTATTGGCTACAGGTGGCAATGATGAAAATGTAAAGTTATTTGATAAACGGGAATCAAAGATTGTCCAAACTTTTGATGACATTCACGAAAGTAATATTTTTGGGTGGTTTAATAAATGATTTCTAACCTTACATTGTTATATTATAGGATTCATTTTTTGTGTGTGATGGAGTCCAAGAGGCGATATGCTCGCAAGTACTTCAGAGGGCGAGCCAGTAGTAGCACTATTGGACTTCAAGGCGGGAAAAACGCTTTATACTGGAAACACCTTAGAGGGGAGGTAAATTTTCACTATTCAAATAGTAGATACTATATTCTCATTTTCTTAGAATGTGCTATGTCTGTCTGCTTTATTTGAAAAAGTATGGGGAATCACTCGGAGAGAAAGCAGCCAAAATAAACACTTTTGGAAATAATAATCATTTGCCACAATGAGTAATAGTGCTTTTTAATGACTAATGACCTCAATTTTCAATTCTTCTTCTTTGAGAGTATCTTCATGCATGCTCTTTCTTTGAATACAAAATGATTAGTGAGGGAAACTAACAACCCATTCAAACCAGGAAATATCTAATTACTCTCTCACAAATTTGCCTAAGTTTGCTTAATTGCAAAAATGCGAATCCAGTTTTTTAATTATGAGAAAATTTTACTACATGAATTGATCATCAATTCGTTTAATCACAAAAAAGCTATCAGAGAATGAAATGTGGAGTACCAAAAGGATATTTATGAAATTGGAAACCTGAAGGGTCATTGGTCATCGCGATCCTACAAGGCGAAAACTACTGATTTTTCAGTGTCTGTATGATGCGCCAGAATCAAAATCCAGCCTCATTTTATTTGATAAATTCGTAGAATTTCATAATCTACCATTAGATTAACAGAATAGAAAGAAACCAAATCATCCAAAGGCCTACAACCAATAAAACAATAAATTCAATGAAAAGTGCATGTTCCGAGCCTTGAACACATTCAAGCCTACTGAATATTTGACTATGATAATGGAAATAAGAGAGAGTAGAAAAAGAGAGTATGACCTATAATGCAGACTACATATATTTGCTGGAGACACAATGCGTGACCATGTTAGAGGACCGATCTCCTCTATGATCGGGGCCCACCAAACTTCCATGGATCAAGAAAAAGCTAAGAAGATCCTTTAATTCAGCAGACAATTACTTTATTCAACACAGGTTGCTCAAAAAAAAATAGCACTGGTTTTTTGGGATCTTATATTGAAATGTTTTTACCTTAAAATATTTACATTGATTGCTATACAATCAATTTTGATTGTCAATTTCTAGTTCACTTTGCAAAAAAGAAAAAAAAACCCAAAAAAACCCATAAGAACCCATAACAGGTAAAGATTTTTTTTCTACAAACGAATAAATTGTAAAAGCACAAAAAGTTTAGCATTTCAAGCGAAATAGTTTTTAGAACTTGAGTAACTCTCGACGATCCAAAACCTCTCTTATGAGATTCAATTTGATTAACTTACAAGCATAATATTGCCTTATCAATGATAGAAGTAGATGATTCTCATGCACTTATTACCGCCAAAAACAGATATTCTGAAAAGAAATTAGCAATCTCAAGCTTTGGTTCAGCTTCCTTAATCACTCCAGAGATACCGAATTAATTTATCAATTAAAATAAATTTAACTTCATGGTTTCTCTAGTCTCAAAAGAAAGTAACCAGGATACAGCAAATGGTAAACGTTTCCTCAACAATATATCCTGGCAATCTCATAACAGAGAATCATATTGCTCATTTTCAAAATCAATTACAGTCCTCTTTAGTTGTGGCTCATCCAATATCCAATAGAAAGAACTTCTACAACATTGCTAGCCTGGTCATCAGGATCAAATAGCAGAATTCGGGTTATCGAACTCAAAACTTATCAAGAGTTTGTTAATTTCTTTGGACCTAGCCTCAAAAAGCCACATCGTAATTTTAATCTTTCGCTTTTAATTAACCATGATTTCCCTTTATTCTGAAAGTACATCAAACCAATTCAACTCGCTTGAAAGAGATTCCAAATACACAATCTCTCATATCTGTTAACCATTGTTGGGATAAATCAGCCAATTTAACAGTTTTTGATGTCTCATGGAAAGGAAATGCGAAGAAAATTTACACAAATGAGGAAATAATCACTGGTGGTAGGATATTATTGCAAACCTATATCCTTCTTCTCACAAATTTCTTAGCTAATAATATAGGAGACATCACCTATAATCCAAGAAGAAACCTTCTTGGTGCAATCTCTGTGGTCGGCAGAATCATCTACCACCTCTATAGTTTCAGCTACTTCTCAAAAACTGGTGATGACATTGTGAAGCTTATCCGAAAAACGCGATGGCATCCTCAGCACAGCACTCTAGAAAGTCATTAATGAGAGAGTTTTCCATAGATCATCATGTTTTCATATAGAGAACCATATCACAAGCTTTGATTTCAATCCAACTGGAGAACTCATGTCGACCATAGACCCCTCTGGAGTTTGCTTGATATCAGAAGTAAACGCCAACAACTATAGCTTCCATGTGAACTTAGAGAAAAATATGAGTGGTATTTCAAATTTTCTATAAATCCCCTTTTTTAATTTATTAGATAATTGTGCATTTTGCAAATGGAGCACGAATACTGGTGAATCTCATTTATATATCAAGTATGACGTGAACAACCTCAATATCCTTGATGTTGAGAAGAAAACTCTGACTTTCAAAAATCCAATTCAGCTTGAGCAAGAATTCTACCGTGATTAGTTCGCTATCTGTTATGCTGATTTATTCTTCTCTTCACATCTAAAATCATAAAAAACCAAATCAAAGCAATTTTCCTCTAATCATCTTTCCTTGATAGATTCTGTAAACTCAATTGATGTCTGCTCAAGCAACGGAAATTTGCTCGCGTTTGGGGGCGATGCGGATAGTGTCAAAATATTTGACAAGCGACAATTGAAGGTTGTAAAAACCTTTGAATGTATTAAATCATGTGAGATTCTTAACTTCCCTAATGAAATTATTTCTTAACTATAATTATTATTAATAGGGAAAGTCGCTAGTGTAAGGTGGAGTTCATGCGGAAGCATGCTTGCAAGTTCGTTTATGGAACCGGCAGTAAAACTATGGGGCTTAATGACTGAAAAGCCGCTTTTCACTGGATACTCCACAGAGAGAAGTATCTATTATCGAATTGAAATCTTATCGACCTTTAATGATAAGGAGGTCCTACGTCTGTCTGTTTTATTTGAACAAGGAACAATGCAGAGAGCTCACATGGAAAAAGAGAGAAAAGCATCAGATTATGAGTCAAAGCAATTATGTTTGTTGAAGTTACTTGTAGCAGCACTCATCTCGTGTTGTTTTCTATTCATAAGAGGGGTTTGATGCCCCTCCCACTAGAACAGAATAATTCCAGAAAAAAAATCAAATTTTATCTTCTAAAAGAAATATACCCATTAGCAAACCTAGGCTTAATTCACTTGTAGAAAATATTCAAAAAGCAAATTTATTATAGTTATTTGATTCTTCGCACTCTTTTCTGTCAAATTGCAACTTATAAAATGAAGAGAATTAATTCGCATTGATATCGAGATTGGATTAAAAATTTTGACGATAGGATATCGAATATTGATTTCGGAGCTTGCCACATTAAACTCAACTTAAAGATAATTAACTAATCTAACTTAATTTAATGTTTCTTAATTTTTCAGAAATAGCAGGCAGAGGATTTAGAAATTATTCCCTAAACGATATCCAGAATGTCCATTATTTCATTAAATCACGATCCAAAACTATCTTTGTGGACAAGTTCAATAACCAGTGAAAATAAGAGCAAATTATTGAAAAATAAAGCATATAAATGCATCTTCTCATATGAAAGCAAACTTAACAGATGGGTACCTATACAATTTAAAGAGGTATATCTCGTTTATCCAAAAAAAAAGAGAGTGAAATTTCCATTTATCAAAGTCCATGGCATTAGTAATTGAAGTGATATCACTGTGAATATTTCTAATGTTTGGAAAAATCCCAGAATCATCTTTCATTCAACTTTGAACAGATAAAGTAATCTAATCATTATAAGTACTCTCAATAATTCTGACCACTGAGCATTTCTATGTAAGTTTACTTAATTCAAGTGTGAGTTGTTTAATAATTAAGATTATTTCATTCAGAATGAAAACAAGACTCCTGATCGCTTTTCTATTTATCACCATTGGTGCTGTCGTCGCCAACGAAGTCTTCGAGGAACTCGAGTTCTTAGCCAAGATCGACGTTCCCAAGTCATTCGCTACTCCAGTAAAAGCAGTTAAAGAGGCAAAAATCGAGAATTCCAACGATCAGAGCAAATACAACGGCCTCCTTCATCAAATATCCCCAGAAGAAGCAAAGAAAAAGCTTGAGATTCTCCAGAACAGAGTAAAGGGGTTGATTGAGTACCCTCCAGTCGGAAATAACTCCACGAGGCCGGTTATTCCAAAAACATCGAATCCAGGACCAGGATATTAAAGCAGCTAACAGTCAGACAAAAGGATGGGGTGCTAAGCTGGACAGAGATAATTAAGACGGAATTGAATATTGATGTTAAGAAGCTTTGAATAATTGAGATGCTGAATTATTTTCTCGTAATATGAATATTGACTTGATAACTGTGAGGAAAACACGTTGAATTATCGATAATACAGAATATCATTAATTTCAGTCTCAATGCTAGGATGCCGTGCTGAATTAAACCATTATGAGGCGATTTTTCTTCCTTAATGCATTTGCTATCAAGTTGAAAAACTTGAGACAATCGACTGTGCTTATGTTAATTTGATAAAGAAGTAATAATTCAAACTTCAAGATTCCTGTGTGTGCTGATGATGATGTTAAGATGCCATATCTGACTAAACTGATACAAAATCTAATCTCATCTAATCGATGCTCTCGATAAACTGTTATCACTGATCCTATAGCGCATAGTCTGTAATCTCCAATGCAGCAAGTATCAAAGCCTAAGGGCAACCCAAAGCTTTACAGCCGCCTGATGCAGCAAGAGATCTGATAACATTTTTAACATCTATGAAAAAGCTGACAGCGAAGAATATACTATAGAAATACTCTTGAGTCAGTATTTTTCCTAATCATAATAAAAATTAGGAAACCATCTCTATTGTATGTGTATGATCTTTCAGATTCAACATACACATTAGTTCAAAATGAATTGGCTTTGTTCTTATACTTTTCATTATGAAAATCTCGATATTTAATGGAGAACATAAAAAAAAAGAAAAATAGTTTCAACTAATTTATTGTTGCTACATTATTTTGACTGACATATTCATATAGAATCAATGAAGTTCTTGAAAATGCCTTCAATCTCCACTTACTTTCAATCTAATTTTTACTCAAATGAAACATACAGACAGGGCCCAGTCTAAAAGGATTTAATGAGACTAGTTAATGAAATAAAAACAAAAGGTACTTCCGTCTGAAGTGATTTCGGTCCAAAGCACTTTCTCACTTCTGAAGTCCAGCAAACTTGTAGTCATATCTTTGGATGTGCTAGCAATCATGTCTCCGCTTGGACTCCATCGCACACTATAGACGTTGTCTACATTTTTTTACAAAATTAAGCGATTTAGACAATAAACTTCAGCAATTGAAGAATCATACCTTCATGAATGTCTGTAAAGCTTTTGACTATCTTCGACAGTCTTTTATCAAAGACATTGATATTTTTACAATAATTAGCTGCGACCAATAAATTCCCATTATTTTGACAAACATCAATCCAGTATGTAGGGCCTATTGATATCCAGGATCAACCAAAGAAGGAAAAATGGTTGGCTACAGGAAAGAGCAAGAAAATTCTAGTCAGGTATAATTAGTTACATCTATTTCGATCAAGCTGAATCGAATCATTCAAAATTAAGGATTTCTTCTCGACGTCTAACATATTGAGTTTGTTACTATCGTATTTCACGAATAATAAATGCTCTCCGGCATTTGTACTCCATCGGCAACGATTATAATCAACTAAAGATTGAGTAATAAAGTAAGTGATAATAGCATTATTAATAGCTTAGCATGAGGAGAATGAATAAAGCAATTCTCAATATGAAGAGTAAAGTTCTTAATTACCTATGCTCCAAGACATCTCCAACTCCTCATTCAAGCTGCAATTATCAGTGTTTACATCAGAGATTAGGCAGACACCAGCACTGTCGATGGTCGCTACAGTCTCACCAGTAGGATTGAAATCAATACCCGAGATCGAATTTTCTGCGTGTTCATTATGAAGAATGAGACCAAGATAAGGTTATTCATCAATTACTGCTGTTATCGCTGAGTTGAGTCCGCCATTTTGCTTTTTTTAAAAGCCTTACACTATGGTTGTTCTTCTGTGGAAAATATTCGATATTCCAGAGATGATATGATATTTTTTTCTGAAGAGGGATGGCACCGAGAATACCTCGTCTTGGGTTATACGTCACGTCTCCCCATCCAGTCACTAGTTAATATTATTGAGAAATAAGAAAGAAGCGGATGGGAAGACTGGGATAAATAATTCTTTGCACTATCACAAGTTAAATTGATATTTTATTTACATCCACGAATTTCCTCAAAAGAATAGATTTTTTGTACTTGATCTTGCTTTGAAATATCATACACCTCCATACTGGCTGAGACTTCGTCATCATGATTGAGGGAGACAAGCAATCTCGTGTTCGGAATTTCTTTGACATGAGTCCAACCCCCTCGAATAGCGAACTTTTGACGTAATTGAGCACCTTCAAAATAAGCGTACTGCTTCTTTGTTTCGAGTTCAATGATGCTGATATTGTTTTGTCGGGATGAAGACCAGGCAAGTAATGTTGGCATCGCGGCTTTATCGTCTATTTAATCCAATTAGATAATAGAGTTAAACGGCTAGAAGGCTAAAGAATACCAGTTAGCACCGAGCTTAATGGGAGATGGGTGACTGGTTTGTTTCTTTGGACTGATTTTGACTCTTCAAGGCTGGTTGGACTATCATTTGTTTCACTTTTTGGGAGCATTGTGTTTCGTGTTGTTATATCAAGAAATTAAATTAATTTGATTCGAAAACTGTATTTTCACGCGCATTCGATAGTCATATCAAATAAAACGTAATAAATTAAAATCCGCCTCGAATTTTCTCAGAGCATTTTTAATTACTTGATAGTAATGGAAGGGCACGATCTGCGATTACAGCAAATGTCAGAAGCAAAGGACAGCTGTGATACTTTCAGAGTAGCCTGGTGCTCACATGGTGGAAATTGCATTGGGATATACGACAAATTATCAAACAAAGAATACACTTTTGAAGGTGCTCAGCTTGAAATTGGTAATTCAATATTACAAGGTTCAGTACCCAGTGTATCTGGAAGGGTGGCATACGTTAATTTTTTCTGTTCCGAATTCGAATCAAGTGATATCATCAACCTCAACGTCCACCATGACTGGAAGTCCAAAAACAATTCTTCAAGTTTTCAACGCTTCACCGCCTTTCTCACCGTCCTTTAATTCAGGATGCCTTATTGGAGGTATTTTTCTCTTTCTTCAGTATGAAGTAACACGTCCCTTTATTTTAGACACATTAGACATTGCAATTAATCCTCGGATGAGTCTAGTAGCTGCTACTTGCGTTAGAGGAAAGACAATGTGCTATCTCTACGATTATTTAGAATGGAAAATCCTGAAAAAAGTCGGCTGGGCTTTCAAGGAAAATAGTAATAATTCTATGTTAATGGAACTTAACCTTTACTCACAATTAGAGGCTGTAACCAGCTTAAGTTTTGATTCTAGCGGTGAGAGACTTGCAGCCATAAACCAAAATGGAAGTATCGCATTCACAAACACAATCAAAGGCGAAAAAGTATCGGTTTTACCTGGTGGAGCTGACGTAGATTATTGTAACAATTCTCCTCAAGAGATGTTGAGTTATCATATTGCAAGTTTGGAACCGAATTCGTTGGAATTCGGCTCAACCTCTCTTAGCCATAAGCACTCGTGGAGAGCACGAATATAGAGGGAACTTGCAGATAATGGACCCTGTGAAATACACAGATATATTTTCCAGGCCTCTTTCCCCTCATCAAGACAGTAATTGTGAAAAAACTATTGAAATTTTTCGTCGGCTTAGGTATAAATTGGATTGAGTGGAAAGGAGAAGAGCCTCTACTCGCGACTTGCAGTCTGGATAATTCCGTTGTCATTACAGATATTCGTATAGGTGAGCCTTCGTTCACTTTTAAGAATGTTCACAAAGATAAGAATATATGCGGATTTGGATCAATATCTTTATTTTATCAGATGGTGTAAATTCGATTCGGTGGGACGCTTCCCGCTGCTGGAGACGAGTATGGGATCAGTGTGTTTGATTACAGATCAAAATTACCAATTTATCAATTAGAGAAGACAAGTCCCGGGAGTATTTTCACCAAAAATTCCTTGCCTAACATTCCTACATTAGTCTCGATGTGGTCAGTGTGCTTCATCGATACTTGAACTGAAAAGAAGGCGGATTTTACTAACTTTTTTATAATTTATGTTATTTTGTAGAATCTATGAAATGAGGTGTTCCAAAGTTGTAATAATTTCTAATTCAAGTAGTCTATACGTTGTACTCCTTCATTCAATGCAACGTATTAACGCATATTTCTTAACCGCTTTATTCTCCTTGATAATTCGGCATATAGCGTCTCGAGTTATCTCTACAGCCAGACGACTCTGGAGGTAGTTTTAAAAGGGATCATCCTTATTCTCTTAACAGTCTCGTTTTCAATAAGTATTGACGCTGAAAATTATTCTTGTTATTATCATTAAAAATAATTCGTCAGTTGAAATGAACCGTATATACAATTACATTGTTGACTTAGAATCTATGTATACATACACAAATCTTAAAACATTTATATTGATTTCAAATAACATCAATATCCATAAAAAGCCCCTTTAGGGTTATGATTGAGGGCAAGGACAGGTTTTCCAAGGTGCTAAGCACAGATAGCAGAACTGATTTCCACATTTGCAGGTCATATGATGACAGCCCTGGTTCTTTTCAATTCAAAACTTACATTTCATGCATTTTGCCCATTTATTCACTCCAAACATATCGATCGCAGCAAGATCATCTCGAGAGAAGGATATATATTCCTCGCAGGTGAAAGCTTTGTG
>ENA-UOTX01001544-UOTX01001544.1-compost-metagenome-genome-assembly--contig:-NODE-1544-length-16364-cov-24.952109_pt1 | contig 16364 bp, 5 predicted proteins | sample MGYA00238143_ERZ746982 | MGnify/ENA primary metagenome ERZ746982 (study PRJEB28758, sample SAMN06268862) | compost metagenome | isolation source: single cell | place: USA: California, Emeryville, Joint... | reverse complement strand
TCAAAATGGAACCCTTTATATTTTAATTCGTTATGGTAAGTCGTGATCCCATTGCCATTTGGAAAGTTTCCCTCATACTTAGTTCCGTCTGAATATTGGAATTCACCATATCCTGCATGATTACCTTCAACCCATTCACCATTATATCTGCATTCGTCTTGGTATATCATCTCTCCTCTTCCGTACTTCAAGCCATTACGACAATCTCCTTTATATGAATACTCACAGGACTTCTCTTCTTGATATCCTTCAGGCTTGCCATTAACCCAAGCCGAATTACACGAATATGACCCATTCAGCGACTCTCGAACTCCCTTACCATGCGGTTGGTTATTTTTCCAAAATCCTTTGTAGCGCATTCCTCCAGGAAGCTCAGCTTCTCCGTATCCTTCTCGGTTATTTAACGCAAACTCGCCTTTGTACGTTGTCCCATCAGGCAACTGTAACTCTCCTTTTCCATGCTTCATTCCGTTTTTCCAATATCCCTTGTACCACTCGCCATTAGAGTGCTTATATTCACCGTATCCTTCATATTTATCATCTTTCCACTCTCCCATATATTTAAATGAAGATGTGATAAACTCTCCTTTTCCATGCTTTTTCCCATTAAGAAAGCCTCCTTTATAGAGATTGCCTCCGACGTATTCGATTTCAGCTTCTCCTGTGAGTAATCCATCCACCCAAGTGCCAACTGCTTTGCCTTCATTAGATATGAGAACTCCTTTTCCATGACGTTGGTTATTTCGAAATGATCCTTTGAACACCTGCCCATCAGAATATTTCATTTCGCCTTCACCTTCAGCTTTGTCATCGACAAAGTTCCCTGTAAATGTATAGGCAGCAGTTTTCATTTCGCCCTTTCCATTTCTCCCTCCGCGCGCGAAGCCGCCTTGGTAAGCATTCCCATTGGTATACTCTATTCTGCATTCACCTTCTCTTTCGCCGTTTACCCACAGCCCTATGTATTTATATTCAGCAGTTACAAGTTCACCTTTCCCATGTTTTTTGTTATTTTTCCAATTTCCCTTGTATATCTCACCATTTGCCGCTTTAAATTCTCCGTAACCTTCAAAAGCGCCATGTCCGGATAAATCACCTGTCCCATGGGAAGCATCGCTTGCGTAGCCTCCTTGGTATTTGTCTCCGTTAGCGAACGTTATTTCGACTGTTTCGCCTGGTTTTCCATCTATCCAGTCGGTTAATATCTTCGTCCCGTCACTTTTCATCAGTTCGCCTTTTCCATGATATTTCTCATCCCTCATCTCTCCGACGTACTTGCTTCCATCTGGCAACACCAACTCTGCGTCGACTTTCCCAGTTTTTTCTCCTTCGGTCCATTCACAAGTAAATTTCGTTCCATTTGCCCCAGTGAAATGACCTTTCCCGTGATAAATTCCATTCTTTAGCTCTCCTTTGTACTGATCCCCATTCTGATATTTTATCTCTGCATAGCCTTCCTTTTTTCCATAAACCCAGCTCCCTTCGTATTGATATCCGTCGGGCTGCATCAAAATCCCTTTGCCATGGAACAATTCTCCATCCGCTGCAGTAGATACCCATTCTCCTAAATACTTCTTTCCATCGGCCCAAGAAAATTCTCCTCTGCCGTGTTTGACTCCATTCTTGTAATTACCAATGTATCTGTCTCCATTAGGGCGAACCTCTTCTCCGTGTCCATCTTTTTTGTCGTTTTGCCATTCTCCTATATAAGTGGTTCCGTCGGCCCAGGTATACTGCCCGCTTCCATGCTTTTTCCCTTGTCGGTAGCTCCCGCTAAATTTTCCGCCATTTGGAAAAATTTCCTCCCCATAGCCGTGTTTCTTCCCGTTCACCATATCTCCTTTGTAGCTGTACCCATCAGCTGTGGTGTATTCTCCTCGTCCATGTTCTTTCCCTTTGCTCCAAGTACCTTGATAGCGCGCGCCGTTTGGATAAATTAGTTCACCGATTCCCTCTTCTTTGCCGTTCACAAAATCTCCTGTGTATTTCTTGCCATCAGCCCAAGTATACTCTCCTTTCCCATGGTACAAGCCAGAGCGCCAGCCACCTGTATATTTATCTCCGTTGGGATACACAATCTCTCCATGTCCTTGAACAATGCCTGCTCTTATTTCTCCTTCAAATTTGCTGCCATCAGGATTATAACGTACTCCATAGCCTTCAGGAACACCATCAACGTAATCTCCGAGGTATACGAGAGAACCCTTCTCTTTACTCTCAACAAAATCTTTCATCGTGTCGGTTGATGCTGGCAAAGTGCTAGCGAACCATCGGCCATTTTCTGTCTTGAGATCTTTATTTTGAGAATTCAGGCTTTTATCATTGTATAGTGAGGTCTGGTTAGAATTATTGGAACTAGTTTGGGAGTTGTCACTGAGAACTTCACGTATAACCTTTTCATTTCGAATGACGAAGCATAATTTGGTTGGATTCAATCGTTGAGCGTCTCGAAAGTCACTTGCAAGCTGAAAATCATTTGAAATATCAGCAATATGTTGTAATTCTTTAAAGAACTGCTTTCTGGCTTCCTCTAATTCGGTATTAGAGAGCGCTTTTTGTCCGTTCAAGGCGATCAGGAGAACATTTTGTTTTGTTTTTGAATCAATTGCCTGGAAAAAGGAAGTGAAGGGCTTTTCAAGGAATTGATGCAGATTTGTATATCGCTGGGTTACTTGAGCAGGCAAGTACTTGACGTCAAGGTTGTTTGGAATCGTGCGTATCATACTTTGATGTACAGATTTTTTTTATTTCTTGAAGTTAGATCGATTAATAACACTCTTCAGATCTTTGGATAAAGGCTCTCTCATTTCTAGGGCAAGCTCATATTATCATTTTAAAAGCAAGCCTGTTAGTGGCTTTCAGGTAATTAATTGCTTAGTAGTTAGCTCCATAAGGAGAAGTAATTTGCATAAAGTTCATTTACTTTCTTGCTAAAGGTTCAATCTAACAAGAAAAGTGCCATCATGACGCTTGCTGTTTTTGGAACTCGTTTACGATTCAAACAACTGGAATTTTTTGATTTTTTTTTTTTATCTCTTTGATTGTTGTTAAGTCTAAGTTAATCCCCACTCTTCCTTACGGGGATGCCTGAGTAGAGATCTCTAATCTATATTCACATGTAAGTTCGGTAGGCTATATTTACAATATGGAATTTGGTATCTAATAATGATCCTAGACTACGATTATAACGACCATATAGCAGCACTGAACCCCCGCCCTCTCAAACCTAGTGGTTATCTTATGCTTTCTCTAACTATTTCCTCAATTTCCGCCTCTTTGAGCTCAGAAAATTCTTTCGTATCCTTCTTTATCTCGTAGCCAATTGGATTTGTTCCAAATTCATTTCCTAAAATGACAATTTGCTGAACACCTTCCTCCCTTTCAAGTGACATCAGTTGGTACGTGCAGAAAGGCGATCGAATCACTGGTACTTTTATTATTTTCATCCAACAAAATAATTCTTTATCAAATACTTCGATGAGAATCCCATTTGGAGAGTCCCAAGTCGTTCTGTTAGCAACAAATATCCTCAAATCAGTTTGTGTGATTGTCAATTCAGCTCTGCTAAGGCTCATTGAAGGCATACTTCCGTCAAGTTTGGGAATTGGTTTCTGTTTCTTCTCTTCTTCTTGTCCATCATCTTCTGCTGAAAGTTCTTTTAGGACAACATCTAGCTCATAGTAATCGCAGTCATTACTCAACAATAGGTTTCTCTTCTTTCCACATGATATTTTCGATCCTCCAATCAAATAGATTCCGTCTTTATCAGCAATGACAGCTCTTTGCGAAATCCGATTGGTTGTTTTGAAAAGAGGGTAAAATACTGCCAATCCCTTGGTTTTTCCACCTTGCAAGCAGCTTTGTCTGAGATCAGTGTAAAATATGCAATTTTCCAGATCTTTGAAAGCGCTCGATAATCTCCGTACCATATGAGCATCTAAATAGAGGAAAGCAGATGCGTTCCAGATTGCAAGACTGGACCTTTGATGAGTTTCGAGAAACAACGGTTCAATATAGTCGTGATTAGGATGATAAATCATTATCTTCGCGCTAGTTAATTGATTTTCCAAGTTTTTACACATGATGTGAGAACCTGCTGAATGTAAAAAAATCTTGCATTGGTTCATTTCCACCGATTTGTAAGATTCTTCTAAATTCGAATTACAGTGGTAGTTAACAGGCTTTTTAGCTCGTAACGGGATTTTGGCCTTTTCAATAACGAGTTTTTCTTCAAGTTCTTCATGGCTGTTATTTTTTCCAGGATGATTATGTTTTGTTCTCCTCTTCCTATTGGCTGATACATTAGAATTTTCTAGAATGACCGATTCCTCTTCCAATTCAAGTTCCAATTTATCTCCGCGGGGACGATTTATTTTTTCAACTACACTCTCATGAACATAAGTCGAGTTTGGTTCACTTATGGGAAGAGTTGTTGATTTATCGGAAATTAATGCTCGAGATGACAGGTGAGAGATTTGCTCTTTACTCACAGTAATTCCAAACTGATTACTCACGTCGATGAAAATATGAGGATGATTTTGAGCAAGCTGCCTCCATTTTATATATTTATCTTCAATAGGATTTTCTCCTTTCATTTCGATAATCTCTTCAAACTCGATTTTCTCTCTTTTTGCCAGTTCAGTCAGCACCTTGGTAAGCACAGCTGCTATATCGCTTTCTGTTATCTCATTTTCTTCAAAGTCAAGTATTAAATTCTCATTAGAGTTGCTGGCATTAATTTTCCTTTGTGAATGAGAAGATGACAGTAAGTCCTGATCACTATCATTCCAAAAGAACTCTTTGTCCGTATCTTCAATATTTAATCGCTGCTTGCTTCCATTTCTTTTGACATGAACAAGTAATTTCCCTAGGCATTCGATAATATCCCTCAATATCCCAAAGTCTTCATGGCTATAATCTTTAATATTTGTTGTTTTTCCTTGATGAAAAACGAACTCACGGAAATCTCTACAAAACCATTTGACTGTTAACTGATTATATTCCGGGGTATGATATTCTTGCAGGGCTTTATTTCTTTGGAAGACTCTTTCTAAGTCCAGAACTGTTTGAATTTTGAGTGCTCCCTGCGAAACCAGCTCGTGAACCTGAGTTTTCATTATCTGAAGCAGTTTGGTTTTTGATCGATTTTTGAGTATGATTTTTCGTATTATTTCTTTATTTTGAGAGCCGCTTATCTGACTCGTTCCACTAAGAAGCGTTTTCATTCTGCTGTCTTGGGAAAGCATTGGAAAGATCTGACATAATGGCTGAATTAGGCTCTTCAATGGGCCTTCCTTAAAAAGTGGATCACTGAAAATCCGATAAAGCGCGTCGAAAAATATATCAGAACTGAAATTCGATGTTTTTTTCTCAAAGACTGCTTGGATATACTTCGTCAAATAGTATAAAAGCGCTTGAACCTCTGGTGCCTCGTTTTGATATATACTTACAAATTCGTAGAATGCGCGAGTATCTTCCTCTTCCCAACCAGAAGTATTGGTAGTTGTTACCTGAGAATTAGCAGTACCAGTACCCAATTTTAGAGTTGTGTTTAAACTCAAACAAGGGAAAGTCTCAACGATGGGATTTGTAGCGTCACCTGAAATTTTGCTGATAAGGTGTTCTGATCGAGAGCATCTGGAAATTATGTAATAGTTATCTCCGTCATGAAAAATATTTCGAGAGGCATCAGCAATCGCAAGTTCATGCCTTGCACGTTTCGGTGCTATCGATTTGCGACTGCCTCTGAACTCAGCCTTCCCAGACTTTGCGAAACAATCTTTTTCCACATTGTAGCAGAAATTGCTCACGGAAGAAGCTTCAACAACAGAATTTGAGGTCCTTTGGCCACCAAGTATTAATATTTGCCCTTCCATTTGCAAGGAGTAGCTATGAGTGTATGGCATGAATGATACCCTCTCAGTGAAAAGCTGTTTTCTGCTCACACTCCTGAATTCGAACGTTTGCGATACGAAGTTCATGGTATAGAACTCGACATGGTTCCATATTCTCCATTTCTTGGTTGGGTCAATGCTGTCTGAAAGCCCTCCAAACACATATAGGATATGCTTCGTATTGTACAATGTCGTTGCTTTGAAGTAATTGCAAGTAACACTATGTCTTGGGATGAATTTTTCCTCTTGTTCTGAGTAGTCGTATCTGTGTTTGATTTTCGGTGTTATCCATTCTCTTGTCTGAGCATCAAAATAGGAAATTTGTTCAGTGCATTGTGAATCGGAGGTTTTTCCATATACGCAAAATACTTTGCTGTCTCCAACACAAAGTCCGAGATTGAAAATAGTATTTTCTCCCTGTGCTGGGTAATTGCGAGTAAATCTGTCATCTTGAGTGTTAGGGAGTGAAAGATTGCTGTTTGGATCGATTTTGAACTCGAAAGCACGATATTTATTTTCAAAAAGGATGTTGAAGTAGTAGAGAGTGCTCGACGCGTAATCAACAATATATTGTGACTCCTTTCGTGGAAATATTGGGGTATTCTCGTCATACATCAGAGAGAGTTTCCTCGTACAGGATACAATGTTCCCTACAGAATTCGCCTCTAGTTTTTTTTGGTCAAAGACTAGAATTTCGTTGCTGACGTGAGAGCGATGAATCTCCCTAATCTTATTGACCGTTTTTGGTTTCTCAAATCTGTTGTGCTGCTCTCGAAAAGGTTTCTTCATCTCATCTACATCAAAATAAAGATTATTAGCAAACCAAGGCTTTTGAATTGATAATGTACAATTCAACGAAGGATTCTTTCTGATAAAGTCTTCCATGGAGACAATTCGATCATTTTGCAGTTTCTTGTTGAGCGCAAGAGCTTCTTCCATTTCATTGGAATACAAGCGGCCATAGAGGTTGGTTTGAGAATATTGGCTGAGAATTGCGTTGAACTGTTTTTGAATTGGATGGGTAAATTTCATGATGTCACCTTGCCTTTTCCTTATCGGCTTAAACGTTTGTTGACCTTTTAATGCATTAAGATATAACTTAATAGAGGTTTGAATACCTGAAAGGGCTTCAAGAGTACCTATTATACAGTTCTCGAAATAGGATGGATTCCAAGACTGGCTAAACGTCAACGCTGTTTCTTCATCGTTTTTCGTCATTTTCCAACTATTTTCACCATCAGCAGTGTCATTTCGGGTGCTCGGATCATAGCAGAGCTTCGATGGGTATACGAGCACTTTGTAGTTTGCAATTAAGCATAAATCATAAAGAATTTTGGTCCATGTGCTCGTTTTAAGACTGAAAGGAATTGGATTTGCTTTTGTTTGATTGTAAGGCTCATCTGGGTGGAAAGTAAACGAATGAGCGATCAGCACTGTTTCAGGCTCAAATGCTCGGACTGCTCGATTGATCGTGTTTGTGAATAGATCATAAATTGATTTCGAATCTATCTTGCCTGCAGAGCAATCAAGTGGTATCAATAGAATATTTTTGCTGATTTTTGCAAGAGATTCAAACGATTTTGGATCATTTTCTGCTTCAGATACCGAATTGTCTGGGGTTCTCTGCTCAACAATCGGGCCGCCTGTGCTTTGATCATAGATCATGATAACCTGCACATTATCTGAGTATTCATAGATCATGTATATGTCCAATTGCGAGTAGATTCCATTGAAACAGATATAGGTGAGCTTAGGCAACGCGGATTTCTTGTAGGTGTTTTCTGCTTCCTCTTTTAACTGTAGTTTCTTATAACTGTCGAATGAAATTGCCAAAGTGATAGGGGATAGTCGAAGGTTTAGAGGGAAATTGAATGTTAGTAAGCTGAAACAGAAGGCATTGAGAATGTCCCCTTGAGAGATTTTGTCAATAAGCTCGCTCAATGAAGTAAGAGTGATCATGTTTTCTGTTGAGAAGAAATCTTCATAAAGCCGAGGAAATTGCGAAGAAAGTTCAGTCTCCATCTCTGAGATCATTAATCCGAGCTTCTGAAAGTGGTACTTTTTGTGATAGATGTTCTCCAAAACGTTTGCAATGAACTCTCGGTAGAGTTGAAAGGTTACAGAAGTTTTGAACTCATCGATCTTTTTAGGGTTTCGGATTATTGTATACTGCTGGCTGAAATGAAAGAAAAGCATGTAAGATAGTTGCATAAGGAAACGCTACTTACTTTTGGAATTGAAGAGACCAGTATTCTCTCAGTGTTCCGAAGATCTGACGTAAAATGCGTTTGCTTCGTTGGTAATTTGTAGAAAGGACCAGATTTTTCAAATCTGCTACGTCCAATTCATTTCCCACAAACACAAAGGTTGGGTTTTCAGGGGAGAAGTTTTTCAGTTCTCCTGATATTGATATTGTTGACATCTATTTCGTTTTGCGCTTACGAGAAATTAATTTATCAAGGAATATGAATTTGCTTATAATGGAATATAATTCATTTTTGCTTTATTCGTCATATTTCGATATTCTTTGATACTTCCAGTTCGAAATTCTTGAAGCGAGTTCGAACTTATTGGTTATCGTTTCCTGAAAGGATCTTATAAACAAGAATATAAATAATATATCGTTGTGAATCTAGCATTTTTCGGATCTCCGAAATTTCTGTTCATTATTTAGCTTTTATCGTCGCTGAATTCGGAAGTCTAGCTCCTATTTACCCTAACAAGCATATTGATGGAGAATTTTTTCTCGTCAGTATTCAATATTATTGAGTTAAAAGCGTTATCGTAATTCTTCCCAACGCTAATTTCTCTATGAGTGCGTTATTCATCTTTAATTGAATGAAAAACGCTTCATCTGTAATAGTGCACCTTGATTGAAGCAAATGTTTGAATGGGGGTCAATCACCCCTAAATGAGATCCATTTTCTTTTTTAAATGTTCAATTCTGTCAAGCTGTGCTTCAATTTGCACTTTCCAGCCTATTTCTTAACCTAGTGCTGGAAGCAATAGTACGGACTCTCTCAAGATCAGGTCCATCGTAAACTTTGAACCAAATAGAGCTTCGGAATTTTTTTCTAGAAAAAAAGAAATCGAATCTATTTTTCTTTGTCTATTTTCCACAAATTTTACAATTAACAAGAAGGATGTCCTTTTCACAGGAACTCATACTTAATCAAAGACTGTTCAAGATCCATGTTTAAGTCAGTAACCACTTAAATTTTTCTTGCAGGAAAAAATTGAGCTTAAAATAGCACGTGGTACATTTTTACAATAATACCCAAATCTGATCAAGAAGGAGATAAACAAATTAATGCTATTACAAAATGAGAGAGATCCTGAAAATTTGCAACAGCTTCAAAGTATATGCCAGAGGCTCGGCAAGATTTAGCTAATCACCTTCAGGATGACGTTCTAAACTAATGCAATGAATCAGGCACAATTTCATCTCTGTGAAACTATGTGCTCTATAGACTCGTGGCAGAAGTCTAGAAGACTACTGAACGAAATATCAAAAGGTAAAACACACGATGATGCTTTTACAGTGACGCGCCTTGTTCACAATAGATTTACATTAGGTTTTCAAGACTTACTCTCAAAATCATATATCATATTTGACATGGATCGTAATGTTGTTAAAACTTGTGAAAATCTGAGCTATACCCCTTTAGATTGTATCAGCAATAGAATAATCTGTGTTAAACTGAAAACATTGACGAAAATCTTCTGTTGAGCCGATCCAATTCCTTGGTTCAACTGGAATTATCTACGATTTAAAATTGTGTTAATTCTCTAACTATTTAAACGAGTCTGAATTTTAACAATATAATATCCTTCTTAATCATACTACACAAAATGAAATCAAAGAGCACTTTCCTCAATACCGCAAGCCAAGAGGCTGCTAACCCATTCGGATGGAAATGCAGATGCCTAAATCCTCACTTTGGACTATTCCCACTCATCAACCCGGACAAACCAGTCAATTCCAAGCCACTTCCGCTTCAAAACGTCTCCATCAAAGCTGATATCAAGACATCTGTCGCAAAAATCGAGTTCACTCAAACATACGTCAACGATACTGACACTCTCTTAGAAGTTGAGTACTACTTTCCAATACCAATCAACTCGTGCTTCGATTCATTCAAAGCTAGCTATGAAGGTACTCTTATCGAAGGAGTTATTAAAGCAAAAGAAGAAGCAAAGAAAGAATATAATGACAATGTGAAGAAAGGAAACACCGCGGCTTACGCAGAAATCCATGAAGAAGCTGATGACACTATGAAGGTTCTGATCGGAAACATTAAGCCTGCAACCACTATTGAGATTTCCTTTTCATACTTGCAGCAGCTTCCGGTCACTCGAAATAGATTTTATGAATTCATCTTCTATTCTACAGTAACTACACGCAATAAACCCAATTCTAAAAAGCGAGGTCATGACCTAGAGCTTCTCTCGGACTATCCGCGACTTCCAGCAGAGAAAGGCTCCTTCTGGAATATCGAAGTGAGTGTTGAGTGTTTATCGCCGATCTCGTATATCGAATGTGAGTCTCATAAAACCGAGACCGAACAGAGCGATAATCCATGCCAGAAGAAAGTTAGACTGGTTTCCTCTGCAGAAGAAGCAGTCTTCAATAAGGATTTTGTTTTACTCTATAGCGAAGTTGATTTTAATCAACCGAAGTATCGATTGGCCCGAAACGAGACCGGATACTGTGCAATGATCGATTTTGTACCAAAATTCAGCGATGAATCACTTGACGATGCTGCGATTGCAGCGAAAAAGCGGAAAGAGGCTGGCTCGGATAATGATGACGAAGCCAATCTTATGACAGCAACTGGAGAATTCATCTTCCTAATCGATCGCAGCGGTTCAATGGATGGCCAAAGTATCCAAATGGCAAAGGAAGCGTTGATATTTGCGTTGAAGTCTCTCCCACCAAATGCCTATTTTAATATTCTCAGTTTTGGAAGTTCCTATGAGACAATGTTTCAGAGTAATCTCGAAGTGTCAGAGAAGAATATTGAGCAGGCGATTGCTCAGGTTAAACGATTCGAGGCTGACCTAGGAGGAACTGAGATATTACAGCCACTTACTCAAGTGCTTAAGGTCGAAAGACGCCGAAATCACCCTCGATCGATATTTCTTCTCACAGATGGAGCAGTTATGAACACAGCGCAAGTTCTCTCCGCCATCAAGAATTATAACCATCGGAACCGGGTCTATTCACTTGGAATAGGCGATTCCTGTTCAAGGGAACTCGTTGAAAAAAGTGCGAAGAAAGGAAAGGGAAAAGCTGAGTTCGTTCGTCACCCTAATGAGATCGCGGGAAAAGTTATCTCGTTAATAACTGCAGCTATTTCTCCTGTTTGCGATGATTTCACACTTGAATATTCCGATAAAAGTGTTGTGAGAATGGTTTCTCCTGAGCCTTCCACTCATAGATACTTATTGAAGGACGAGCGAGCAACCTTCTTCGTGTTTCTTAGCAATGAAACCATGAGCAAAGAGCGCTATTTCGAAGTGTCATTGCAATACTTTGATACGCATTCAAATAAATACAACAAAGCCAACATGAAAATCGACCTCGAAAAATACGAGCCCTCATTGGATGTGTTCAAAATGGGGATCTGGAATGTCGCGAAAATGCTGAAAAATCAAGAAGCATTTCTGCCAAAAGAATCGCCTGATATCTATTGGGCTGGGAAACAGAGCATAAAAGAAGAGATTGTAAAGATGTCAATTGAGAATCAGGTCTTAACGAAAGAGACAGCGTTTATTTGCGTTGTAAAGGAGAATAATAAGGATGAGATTGGCGGGTTGAAGAAAACCAAGGAAATTATACCTCAACCTCTATCTGCAGGGCCTCTCCGAAAAAAAGCAAAGGGAAATAGTTTCTTTGAGGAATTCGGCTATGCCAGAGCAGGAAGCAGAGGTGGAAGAGGAGCTGGAAGAGGAGCTGTGCAATTTATGACAAGAGGAAGATCTAACAAAACAGTGGCATTTGATGATTCTGATGATGAGAAGGAGTATGGTACACGCAGAAGAGGCCACCGCACCGGAAGACCTGGGGGACGCGACGAAGGGTTTACAGAACTCAGATCTTTCATGGACTCTTCTAATTTTGAGCCCTCAATTTCCAAAAAAGCCTTCCTCAACCCAGTTTTGAGCAAGAATTCAAACCTGTCTGCGGACAAGAACCAACAATCGAGCTCTCCATTGCTTGAGGTCATCCAGAAGCAGAAAATTCATGGCTATTGGGATGACACTACAATCTTGGAAAAGCTCAAGATTAAAATGAATGAGCTGCTGGACAAAGCTTCGAAAGCAGTGCAGCATACTAAAGCATCAATTGAGACCGTATTGATTACACTGGCTCTGCTTTATTGGATTGAGAAATATCATCAAGGTGATAAGTCCTCTTGGATTATGATCCATAAGAAAGGACAGCAATGGCTTGCCTTGCAGGGAGTGAAATACGCTGAAGCCGTTTCTCTTTTGAGTTTTATTTAATATATACCGAATAACACGAAAATAACTTCATAGCTTTTAATGAAGTCTATTCCAATATAATTACCTGCATATTAAAGAATAATTAGCTGCATTCAGTTTACCATTAGCCAGGAATGAAAAATTATTAATCAGAATTTGGTTTTTAAGCACTCTATAACAAGTGATTAGCAACGAATACCAGAATACCTGTGAGGACTTAAAACGTAGTATCATCAAAGTAGACTTAAAAAGCATTTTCTGTTTACTTTATGCGAACAAAGTTTGATAAATTTCTTACTTACCTTAGCTATTTATTATGAATTTGAGACACAAAACATAACAATCTCTCTCTCTTAATGACAATAATAAAATTTAGGGGATACAAGTCAAAAGGGATCTGAAAATAAAAAATGTTGTAAAAGTGTTTTCCATCTGCGGCTACTTAGTCGGATTATTCATCGTTTCCACCTGCGACTTCGTTTTTGCGCCATCCCCATGGGCTATAGAAACCGCCTATGCTGGGGTATCTCAAAGGACTAGCGAATAGAGAGCCCAAGGAGAATGGGTTTTGATAGCTTGAGGGGCTAAAGAATCCACTATACCCTGGGGCTGAGCCGTAAGGAGAGAACATATTTCCAAAATAGTTGTTGTAAGGAGAGTAACCACTATAAGGGTAGTAGCTATTGTATGGAGAGTAGTATTGATTTGGATTCATCCAATTGCTATAAGGATTGGAGAAAAGCGATTGATATGGGTTATTAGCAGTAGCTGGGACGGTAGAGCCTCCCAAAGCGTTTGGTAGGGTTGTGGCAGTGTTTTGAATTGGCTGAGCAGAGGCTTCCTGAGTGACTGGCGTGGAAGTAGTTGATGTTGTAGTCGGAACTGACTGAGTTGATGGGACCGCGGATTGGGTTACTGGGACTGAAGCGGAGTCTGCTTGTAATTGAGCTGGGGTTGTGTGGACACTCTGAATGGAAGTTGCTTCATCAGCTGCTTCAGAAGAGGCTAGCTTGTTCTCTTGTGGAGCTTGTTTTGATGATATAGAGTGAACAACGTCAGAAGTTGCTTGCTCATCCCTTTCGGTTGACGATTCAGCTGCTGTTGGATGAACAGCGTTGGATTGTGTGGAAGTTGAAGTTGCTGCAGGATTTTTGGATACAATATAGCCTGCTTGCGTCAGCGCGGCTATACACTGCTGAAGGTCGAGACTAAGACTTGCGTCGTTTTCTACTTGTGACTGACAAGAAGCAGCGTTCGTTCCTATGATTGATGAGAAAGACGAAGAAGAAAGAGGAGTTACCAAATAGCAGAACGAAGCATAAAACGAAAGAAATACGAGATAAATTGCTCAGTTTCATTGAAGTAGTTTTTTTAGTGATTTTATTATTATTTATGTTTCGTCAAGGAGGCCCCAATTTAAGTAATCATGTTTGCTGAGTGGAGAATCGTTGCAACGGTCTTTTCGAAAAAACACGCATTTCTTCGAACGATTTTGTGCTCTTGAATTTGATTAAAATGATCCTTAGTATTTTTTTCTCGAATATTGATAAACGGATCAATTAAAAATTCCAAGACGAAAGAAAAACTCAGAAAATTCCATCCGTATCCCCCTTTCTTTGTTTTCCAAGAAGACCTGAGACAAGAGAATCCATTCGGTGATTTCTGTAATAGCTCTGTTGAATATACCAGACTTGATGGCAATAGAAAAAATTTTAGGTGGTTTGAACCAGGCTCCATACTTTGAACGAAAAATCTTTCAATTTTGAGTTATTGAAATTGAAATAGCAATTGATCTGATAGAACGGCTAGAGAACAATCCGAGGGTTACTGTTAGCGGTTTTGATCTCTCTGGAATAGAGAGCCTATTTCGCTTGTTGAAGCCTGTATTACTTCTCTTGGTCTCTAAGGTGGAACTCTCGAAATAAATTGCAAGAGCTTTGAAGTCCGTTGCAGCTTTATCCGTTCGGAAAATTTTGGGAATAGAGTGCTGTGTGTTGTGTAAGGTGAAATTGATTGGAGAAAATATTCCTAAAAAAAAAATGCGCCAATTTGAGAGATGTTTCAAAACCCTTAACAACGAGAGAAATTGGATCATAATGATATCCTCTGCGAGCTGTTTGTCTCATGAAAATATCGTTAAGCTATTTTTTTTTTTAATGTTATTTTAGATAGGTTTATTCTTCTTCAGGCTATGTTGATTCAGACACGCATGAGGCATACGTACTCCTAGGAAGTTGGAACAGAGGTATTTTTATCAATAGCAACTCAGTTATCGAATAAATCAAAGTTGTTGGCCCAAGAGGCAGTAGCTCCTAAAAAATACGACAAATTCTGATAGCATTCCATTAAATCTTTCTTCTTGTTCCTCAAGAGAAGGACATCAGTCAGAATTTAGATACATACGGAAATGAAAAAGCGAAATATGCATCTACTTCAGAATAATAATAATGCAAATAGCTTCTTAACTAAATTAACAGATAATCGCAAATTTGTTACTACTGATTTTCTTACGATGATCTTGAAATATGTAGCATAGACAAACTTTTTACCATTTTCCATATTCGTTGTTATTGTGAAATTACTCAAATGAATGTGACATTGATTCCAAGTGGAAGGGTAACAGGCTACGATTGTGATAGAAAGAAGATTTTGACTACATTATACTTTAGCCAGCAAAGCAATTCTAATGTTCCAATTTTGGACCCGAAATTATTTTGATGCAAACATATTATGTTCTCAAAAAAATACATCATGCTTTATTAAATTGCGGACGTTAAAACAAAAAAATTTAAACTTTTCAAGTATGCTACCGAAGGTTTTTATCGTTGAAAAATGATCTATCTAACTATGTAAGGCTCTTGAAATGAATCTCCAATAGTTTCATTGTGTCCCTTGAAATATCTTTCTCTGCTTGAAGAACGGTTTGAAACCACAAAACATAGCATCCTAAACGTATGCGTTAATTGAGTGGTGAAAAGCTTGAAATTACTTGTTTCAGTACTATGATACTCTAAAAATCGAATTTTTGAGCATCTGCCATGTAGTTGATTCACTTTCTAAATTCGAGTATATCTATTGCACCAATAAAAATAACATCAGGAATATAAATATAACACATCCAGCAACTGAAATTCTCAAGTTTAATATGCAATCTATCTTAGCTCCACCGCTGCTACCTCCAAAAATAAAAAATAGCTACAAAGAAATCAAACTCCAATCGAATACCTCATATTACAAAGTCTATGACGCAATTTCTCTCGCTGATCATGAAAAATGCACAATTTTTGCCCTTGATATCAAATCTCCCATTGTAGAAAAAGACTACGACGCTGCAGCCACTCTTTTCGTTCAAGAAATATTCAGAATGTGCAGTCGTACAGGTAACAACGAATTCATCTATACACAGAGCTTCGAAATTCACGACTCCAGCATTGCGGTCGCAATGAAGCATTGCCATCCCATGACAGCTTTTGAAAAAGTTCAAAGGGTTAATCCAAGAATCGATTTAGAAAAAATGATGTATGATGTTATTTCTGATATCAGCTACACACATTCAAAACTCAAAATAGAGTTACCTTCTATCGATTCTTCAAAAATCTATTATGCAAGCTCATCAAACAACTTCTTTTTGGTCGACTGGATGTGTGGGAATTCATCCACTGGAAAAAATTCTGAGGAGAGGCGACAAGATTTTATTTATCATCTGGGATTGACGATTCTTGAGCACACAGGCGTTGATCCTCAAGAATGGGAGGAGCTTCCGAAGTTAAATGATAATCAGAGCTATGAATCGTCCTTGGAAGATATGCTCGATGGGGTAAGTATCCCAGTAAGTGTCCACAAACTCGTTACAAGGATGCTGCTAAGAGACGTCAATTCGCGAATAACAATAGAGGAGATCTTGGCGCCCTATACTACTTCTTCAAATAAGGAATTGGAGTCGCTGGATATTTCGGAAAGGCAAAGAAGTGTACAAAGGCT
>ENA-UOTX01001543-UOTX01001543.1-compost-metagenome-genome-assembly--contig:-NODE-1543-length-16371-cov-43.530870_pt1 | contig 16371 bp, 10 predicted proteins | sample MGYA00238143_ERZ746982 | MGnify/ENA primary metagenome ERZ746982 (study PRJEB28758, sample SAMN06268862) | compost metagenome | isolation source: single cell | place: USA: California, Emeryville, Joint... | reverse complement strand
GCTCAGTGGTAGAGCATTTGACTGCAGATCAAGAGGTCACTGGTTCGATTCCGGTCGGGTCCTATTTTTTTTGTTTTGCTTTAAAGCAGCCATCACTTTGCTTTACCGTAATAAGAAACACACCAGCAAGTATCATTCGAATCAAAATTCAATAGTAATTCAATTGGTCTGATTTGTCCTGTTTCATCAGGTACAACCTAATATTTCTGCCTTTCTAACAATCCGTCTCTTCTAGTTATGAATAAGAGCATATTTCATTGAAGAATCTAAACCGACCCCAGCTAAGTATTAACTTCCTAGCGTTGAGCTCATTTTGTATCTCTTCCTTCCGATACACGATAAAAATTCCAATACTCTCATCTCATAACTATAGTCCTACCAGTCAGAAAGTCTTCATTTTAATGGAACTTTTGATCCTAAGTTTAGGTTTCATTCAATTTGCTTGTATTTACATTCTGTTTCTACTCTTTCATCAGCTTTGAAATTATTTTGATAAATGTTCATCTCTAAATAATAAGTTATTGCTTGGTCTTATAATTGCAAGAAAAATGTTCAGAGTTTACTTATGCTGGTATTTTTCTAATCTTCCATTCTCACTTTTGTAATTATGAGAAATTGGCATTCAGATTGACTAGCTTACTTACATTAATTGATAACTTTTGCTAACGAATTTTATTTTTTGAGATACCAATAGCAAACACCACATAAAGATATGGTACTTCTCGAAGGTGATGGATTGATAGAAGATTTGTATTATTTCTTATGGAAAAAAGACTCGCCATTTTACCAGCAGCAGCAATTCAAAGTCAATCTTCCTCCAACCATCATTTACAAAAATCACAAACCAACCATCTGGTATTTCACCTCTCGTCAAGGAGTAATCAACAGGAAGAAGACCTCGAAGCTTGTACCGGAGGCTATACAGCAGGAATTCTTGAAAAATGTTTCAGAATCAGGCATTGTTGCATATTACATCTACAGAATAAAAAAGCCAATGCCTGAAGAGGAGAAAGCAAAGACAATCTTCAAATCTCGAGAGCAGGCAATCAAAGAGCAAATGTATGATGATATTTATATCCGCTACTTTAATGAGCAGCAATTCGGTAAACTTATCTTCTGCTGAATGAAACCGTCTGATGAGATTTAAGTGGAATTTCTCAACGATAAAAACAAACCAGAAAGCGGAGTCCTGCAAAAATTCATCGATTCCTATGGAGATTATAACTGTATGGAATTTTCGGTCGATCTATGGTTGATTTATACCTTATAGTTATCATTCAGGAAGTATGGAGCCCTGTTGTTTGCATGTTTACAAAGAAGGTCAACCTGAAAAAAGCTAATGAGACCAGATTTGATATGTATGAGCGCGCGATAACATTCGAAGGAGCGGAATTCTACAGCAAAAATGGTTAAATTTACAAAAATTTCTTTTTCCTCACCTAAATATTATCAAATTACAGTCCCATTGAGAGGAGGAACGATCCCCGGGAAGCTTCGAAGTATCACTGACAAAATTGTGCAGGTACTTTCCTAAATACAAAGCCAAAGAGAATTTATGATTTCTAGCATGTTTCGGATATTTCTTACGAAAAGCTTGTGATTAATCGCATGGTCGCTTACTTTAAAGTTGACCCTAATGAGAAAATTTGGTTCCTGTGGTGCACTTCTATCCGATTGAAAGACATGGGTGGCGCTAAGAGTCTAAAGCAGTTTAAAATTAGCTCTCCAATCGATGTTAACTCCACGGTTAAAGTATTTATTGCAAATTTGTATGGAAAAAATTTGGAATAATGGAATAATAGGTGGAAGATAACATAAAGCTGCTCAGAACAAATCACATTGGTCACCCTGCGAAACTGCACTCGGACATTTCTTGCATTGTCTGCAAGAGAAAGGTCATTGAGGATGAATTGGTTCGTATCAGGTACAGGTATCTCTTGAAACACGAGGAAATGCTACAAAGAGAAGGTCCTGAGAAGAATAAACGGAGAGGAAAAATTGAGATTTACGATGCGCTTCAGGTATTAGTTTCGCTTAGCTTGTTGATGACTCTTATCATTTGGAAACCAGCCGATCAATCAGTTACAAGGGGAGAAATTGTATTTGAAAGAGGAGAAAACGATTATCCCTGAGGTGATTCAGAAATTACACCCTAAAATGAAAGTTAGAGAATATGAAGCGATCAAAGACACCGAAGCGTTTTTGCTTCAATCGGCTAAGATCTGCGAAGACTGCTTTTTGATGATAAGTACGAAATATTTCGATGAAACAGCTGGGATTGCTATTGAAGAGCGCTCCAAATCTTCGAATCGTGAGGTATCGCCGATCAGACAGCCGCAACCAGTCTATTCTCGTTACGCGGTATATCCTTCCCTGATGCCTGCAATCCTGAGATTTCTACATAGATGAGGCAAATTATTCTTAAGGAGAACAAGGAATACCTTGAATATACCAATAATGAGGAGCGAAACAGCCGTGACCTTCAACTTCATAGCTTTTTGATCCAGCAAAATTTGAAGCAATATGACGAGGCAATGCAGAAGATTACGAAGAAGAAGCCGGTGCCGTTGGAAGAGATCTTGAATCCTGATGCGTTTTATTCAAATCGGTCGAAAGTATCGACTCAGATGACCAGTTCACGCAGCAAGCATCCTTTATCAGCATCGGTAATAGAGCCAAAGCATCGATCGCGATCTCAAGTAAATAGTTCCAGGATGTCTTATGCTGATCGAAGGTACTCAATTCTATGTCTTTGCGCAACTTACTATTTTCCCTCTAGGTCGCCCGATACTCGAAATGATGGTGGAGTTGATGAATTTGAGAGCTTGCATTCAGAGCTGGCTTCTTTATATAACTTAAAGCCGAAGCAGATGCCGAATAGAAAGATAGTTTCTGCGGATAAGTTCAAACAAATGATAAATCATATTGGTGAGCCCAAAACCGAGAGAGGACCTCTCAGGTCGCAATATGCTTCGCCTGACGCAGAACGAAATGTCTCGCCTGAAGATCCGAGAAGGAGTCGGTCGACCCAGAAAAGCTCCATTAAAGTAAGGAAATCTGCTCAAGGGGACAAAGGAGAGAAGGGGAATAACGATGAGGATTATGATGAAATTGCTGATATTGATAGGCTGTTGAATATGTCTCTTTCTTCGAAGTTTGAAATCGATGAGGAAGATGATGACGACCAGGAAGAGCAAGAGAAAAAGCTGGAGGTTCATTTTGCTCAAGAGTAAGCGAGATTTTTGAATGAAAAATTAAGATAATATAATGCGTATAGGTTTGAAGGCGATACCTTGATGCCAAAGGAGGAATCAAGAAAACAACCCGAAAAGCAAGAGTAACTTATATCCAGATTTTTATATATATCAATGATTATTACTACTACGCAGCTCAAAGGAAAAAGGAGAGGTGGAAGATGGACCAATAGGTCATGATTCAAACAAGAAACTTCAATATGAAGAGGAAAAAGGCCCTCAGCCAGAAGAACAAAATTCAAGTTTCATTCTCGAATTTCCAAGAAAGCCCAGCAAAATTGAACTGATGAAGGCAATTTATAAAGCAGATCCTTTAAAGCCGGCAAGATCAAGAGAACTTTCCAAAGAGCAACTACGAGCGCCATTAAGACCGACCGCTGAGAGACCACAACGACCGGTTCACCGCAAATTTGTCACCTCGGCAGCTGCCGGAGGGACCAGCACTGATCGGCGGAGTAAATCTCCGATTCTCTTAGAACCTCTGCAAAAAACTCCTCAAAAACCTTCACAGACTGGCACAACCAGTCCAAACTTGCAGAAAAAAAGACTTATTTAATTTCTGCCCGCACCAAACTATTTTCAATGAAAAATAGTTGATATATAGACCAGAGCCTTATTCTAGCTCATTAGCTTGATTTTTGAAAGTTTAATTTTGTGTGTTAATACTCTATAGTGATTCTGCTTGTACATCTAAGTTTTACATCTTACGAAAATTGTCCATAACAAAATCGCTCAAATAATTAAAAAAAAAACCAACTGGCACCTAAATAGGGTCTTCACAAACTAGTTCTACTCTCGCGTTGAACTCTTTCAGACAGAAAATTTTGACCTAATAAATCCATTGTAACCAGCGCAACCAAAATACTTACTTGAAGCTTCAGTTTCGTAATGAGATTATTCAATTTGTTGAACTGAACGATCGAATGTTGATGTTCCCACAGCTTTTCTGAAAATTTCCTGAGGTCATAGATGGACACGGCGAGCGAATCTTATTTCCCCAGCACTTTATTAGGTGATGCGCACACATAAATTATTTACTTTTATAGGATAATATCTCTGATTGATACTTCGGGTTATTTTGCAATTCGTTCATCTCAGAATTGTACTTCTTCCATTTACTGTAAATATCCCTGAAGTCATTCTCATTTAAGAAAATAATCTCGTCAATTCCTGTCACATAAGACATCGCAGGCTGTTGGCGTCTGATTCAGAGAAGTTTGTTAACTTCTCTCAATAAAACAACACAATTTACCTGAGTTCATCAACTAAGTATTTTTGGCTTTCTAGCGCTCGAACAACCTGAATGAATTCATCGATGTTGACGCCGGCGAGTTGAGTTGAGATAAAATTCTGTTTGTTCATCAAATTGATATATCTATCCACCACAGTTAATGGCTGGCCAAAATGAGCTATTACTTCAATATTTTTGTTTGAGTATCTGGCTTTAAGTCCTCATTTAGAATTTTCTTCCCTTTGTTTTTCACAATCTGCGCTAGCTTCAGTGGCGTGTCAAGTATCGTTTCTATCTGCAGCTGATTGATACAGATTTCTTTAATTAAATTTATCATCTTCTTCAACTGCTCTCCTGAACAATAACGCAAGTAAACCCCAAGCCTTATGAGAATCAATACCTTTTTGCACTTCATCCTGCTGGATAGTGTTCATAAATTCGTTGAAAGCGCTCTGATACTCGGACTGTGATTTATTATTAGTTTTGAGAGCTTTGACTTCTTCGATGAGCTTTCGGACTGGATCTCGAAACAGCTAATTTCGTATGGCATTAACTTTGAAGCATCATAAATTTCAGTACTGAGAGCGAATCTTCAATCGACTTCAACAAAGGAACAGCCAGACGCGCTCTTTTCTTGATTTCTTCGATTGAGTCTCCTGTTTTTGCAAGTACATCAGATATCTTTCCGCAAAGAGCGGCCACGGATTCTATACAGCAATAGTTAGCTCAGAATGGTATTGGTGTATTGAGTTCACTGTTTAGTTTTCTATCAACGAGCTCGCAGTGAGTTATCGGATGAAAATTCGCATTAAACAAATCAAGTTTCTCTCGAATGCTGGCCAAAAACCCCTCAACGAATTCGAGATCAAGGCAAATGGGGTATTCCTGCACGATCAATTTCAGCACATTGCTATAAAGTATGTATTTGAGAAGAGTTGAAGTCGTTGAAAGGGTACAGGCAGTTGTCAATCAAAGGTTTGATGTAAGAATTGTCCAAATTTTTCTCATTGGAGAACTAATGAAGTCAAGACGTTGAAAAGGATTAATTCCTTACAAGGTCGTTGAGTTCGATGGTATATTTCAGAATTGCTTTGATGATATTGTAAAAATGTTGAAATCGCAGCTTCAATCCTTGTAAACTCAAATCGTATTTCTCATTAAGCACAGTTTCAAGCCATTCCATGAAATTCCAGAGAGAAACTCTTGTTACTTTGTACCTAGCTGGGTGTGAAAGTAGGTTTAGTGGGGATACGTACTTGCTTTCCATTTGTTGTCTACTTTATCAAAGATTTTAGTACTCCAATAATTTTTTAAAAAAATTGTCTGAGACTTCTGCTTGCATGGCTACATGGAATATATTTCTCCATTATTTTACACCTCTTTTAGTATTTCATAAGGTGAGGTAAGAAAAAATCAGGGCTCTCATGAGGTAAGAGCAAGATATGATGAAAAGAATAGATTGCTTCTTAGGCATGTTTGTATTCTAAGAGCTTAGTGCTTTCTTAGGTTGATTTCTTGAGTGATAAGAGTTTAAGAAGAAATTTTGGCAAAAGAGTATAATCAATAAGTGATCATGACTATCATAACTCCGTTGAGAATAATAGGATCAGTTAGACCTAAAATAATGTCATATTTGGTCGCAAGTTATGAATGATGCTTGAAATATATTAATTACTCTCGAAGGTACACTTATCACTAATCAGCAACAAAAGTTATATGTCATGAATATTCAACATTACAAGAATAGCAATACAATCCCAATCTTTTCTAATATTAAGGCAGCTGATTCTACACGAATTAATTATCCATTCTTCAAATTATTTGGGAACTCTAAATCCAGTTCTCTCCAACCATCCACCAAAATTGTTTAATTTTGGTTTTGCCCGACCGAAGATGGTATCATTATCAAGGAGTTCTCCATTCGAATTCCCAAATTTGTTGAACCACCTATACATCTCTCGTACTTCTTTTGACGAGACACTATCCAAAGGAACCTGCACAACCTTTACAGGCTCTCCAGTCACTCGAGCATAATCTGCTGCTATTTGAGGATAGGTCTGGTACTCAGAAGCGGCTATTATATGTTTACCAGCAAAAGCTTTAGGATTCTCAAGAATAGCAACTACAAATTTGCCAAAATCTGCTTCAGTATCGAGCACTGGAAGCGCAACGTCAGCTCTAAAAGGAAGCTCGACTGACAAAGATCCATCTTTCTGTCGAGTAGGTCCTATACCCCATCGATCCCAGTTGCTTGCGTACCAGCCAGCGTAGATAACCGCATGATCTTGTCCAATCGACTCTAAATATTTATCAACCTTGGCCTTGTTGGAGAAAAACGGAACATCGATAGTCCCTTTACTGATACCTTCAACATCAGGAAGAGATGACCAAATTACGAACTTGACTCCAGCTTCTTTAGCCGCATCAGCCTGCAATTTTCCTTGTCTGAGGTCGGTAAGAGGATCTAGTTTTTCAGCAGCATCCCAGAAATTTGTGAATAAGAAAGCATATGTAGCTCCTGAGAACGCAGCTACAAGAGATTTACCATCATTATTGTTTGATTCCACAAGTTCAATTTCAGGGAATTCAGCAAGGAGTTTCTGTGCGCCTTCTGACTTAGGGTTTCTCGTTAAGGCTCTAATGTGGTATTTTCCAGTTTTATAAGCCTCAGCGACGACGGATTTTCCTTGGAAGCCAGTTGCACCGACAACAGCGAAGATTGGTTTTTGAGTGGAAACCATTGGTTCTGTGATAAATTACTGTTTCTGTATGTTAATTTTTTTCTTTGTGTTAAATTGTTTTGTTAATATTCTGAGAGGCTTTAAATAACCATAATTTGCGTTCGAAGATTCACACAAATCTGATCGGATTAACGAAAGTGATTCTTTTACTTGCTTGAGACAGTAATTATGAGTTTGTATGTGCTAAGAAATAATCTGTTTATTGAGTCACTGAAATTGAGTCACTCAAGTAGCGATCAATTTTCTCACAAGAGATGAATGAGAATCGTATGGGAAAAAAATTTTGTTGGTTAATCTTTGTTTCAGAGTTCTTGTTATTCTCATTATTGGTAGTTATATGAATCTAATTTGCTACAAGCGATGCATTATGAGCCATAATTCCACTCACCCAGTACCTCAGATCTAACAACAGATACTTGCTGAATTCGAACATCTCTCTTTTCACTTCAGTAGTGCGTCATTTCGTCAATAAGTTATTTTCGCCTATTATCTTTTCATTTTTCCGCTCGATCACATATCGCGATCATGGGTTGGAGATGCCGAATTCGTGAATCACATGTGAAGATTTATGCCCAAGAACAACACAAAATATAAAGCAGAATTAAATCTCAAAGCTGATCAAATATTTTATAAGCCAGCTTTCTTTCAACCCTTTCTCTTCAATTAGCTTTATGCTAAGAACTACTACTCGATTAGAAGATAATCCGAATGCTACGAAAAAACTTCCGACTATGAGCCATAGTTTATTTAATGAATCGGAATTAGCTCGAAATTCCAGAATATCACGGATGATTTTGAACATGTAAAACTCAGAAGAACTATTTTTTAGGTTTTCAATGAGGAGCTTGTATATCTTTGCGAAATTGTATATACTTTTTTATAGGTAATGAATATCAAATAATTATTTCAAAGTCCTTAAAATCACATTAGAAATTTGTTTCTCAAATTATAGTTATAAAGCTCGCTGGAGTGTACCAATGAAATAAGGACTAAGTTTAGTAAAGCATCCTCTTCTTTATTTTGGAACTCTGAACCCGGTTCTTTCAACCCATGCGCCAAAGTTATGCAATTTTGGCTTATTTCTGCCAAAGAAAGCATCATTATCAATCACCTCTCCATTATAGTAGCCATATTTGTTCCACCATTCATACATCCCTGTAAGTTCTTTCAATGGAACTGTATCCAAAGGGACCTGAACAATCTTCACAGGCTCTCCAGTAACCTTTGTGTAAGCTGCAGCTATTTGAGGGATTGTCTGATATTCCGAAGCAACCAGAATATGCTTGCCAGCGTATTCCTTAGGATTCTCAAGAACTCTCGCTGCATATTTGCCGAAATCAGCCTCAGTGTCAAGCACAGGAAGTCCAACATCTGCTCTGAAAGGAAGCGTCAAAGTCAATGAGCCATCTTTCTCTCGAGTGGGACCCATTCCAAATCGATCCCAGTTGCTTGCGAACCACCCAGCATAGAGAGCAGCATACTCTAAGCCTATCGATTTCAAGTACTTCTCAACTTTGTTCTTGCACGTGAAATGAGGAACCTCAATGGATTTCTTGCTGATAGTTTCGACATCATGAAGAGATGACCAGAGCACGAACTTCACTCCAGCGGTTTTTGCTGCATCAGCCAAGATTTTTCCCTGTCTGTAGTCAGTTTCGGGATCCAGTTTTTCTTCGGGGTCCCAGAAACTCGTCAGCAAAAAGGCATATTCTGCTCCTTTGAAAGCAGCAACTAATGTCTTGCCATCATTGTTGTTGGCTTCAACGAGTTCGATGCCGGGATAATCTGAAAGAAGCTTTTGTGCAGCATCTGACTTTTTGTTTCTTGTTAAGGCTCGAATGTGGTATTTTCCTGTTTTGTGAGTTTCAGCTAGGACGCTTTTTCCTTGCATGCCGGTAGCACCGACAATAGCGAAAATTGGCTTTTGTGTGGAAACCATTGTGAGTTTTTTAGTTGTTTTTTTCAAGATTTCTTTTGTTTGTTATGTTGTTTTTTGACATTTCGAGTCAGTTTAAATAATCAAAATTTTTAGGATCAGGATTCACTGGGACAGTTCTCATGAGACTCAGTGATTCGATTTTATAAAAAATACTGTGATTCTTGGTTCCATGATTCAAAAAGAACCTCATAAGAGGTTGAATCATGAAAATGAGTGACCTTCGAGAGTCCGAAGAAGCTTTGATTCCCAAAATAGGCCTGAAAATCACGAGCTGTTCATTTTTTGGTTAGATTCTCAACTACTTTCATTGAATTATTAACCTACTAGACCATCTTCCTTTGAAATAGCGAAAACAGTTTGTTAATTATTCTTATAAGCGCCGAGCTCCTTTCTAAAATGATCGCATAGTGCAAAAAATTTGTGAGAAATAAGTAAACCTTCAATTAAAAAATATTTTCAGTATATTTGAAATGAACCTTTGAACTGCCATAGCAATAGATGCTGCCTGTTTCTATAAAGAATAATAGTATTTCAAGAGTGTGCAGGAGAGTATAGACATTCTATTTAGTTTGTTCAAGTATCATATTCAGAGAACCTCTTTTGAAATGTTGAAATGGATATAAGTTAAATATTCTTCAATGACTGAATGAATTATGTATTCTTGGTATATTAATACGCGCTGAAATAGTGGAGTAGTGGTGTCTCTTCAAACTACAGACACAAGCGTATCTTATTTCATTTTTATAGGAGCTCTAAATCAAGTTCTTTCTACTCACTGACCAATGCTATTTAACTTAACTTGTCCTTCCCAAAGGACACAACATTTTTGAATAATGCTCTATTATAAAAGCCATTGTCGTTCATTAACCTTTACATTCCTTGCAATAATTCCAACGGAACACTGCTGAAAGGAACTGAAACAGTTTTGATATCCTATTCACTAATCCTTTGTAAAAAATGAGGAAAGGTCTGGGATTCAGCAGGAGCCAGGTCATTTTTGCCAAACTATATCCAAGGCATGAGACCCTCGAAGCGTATTTTTACAAAATAAAAGTGACAAGTACCAGAATTCTGGTCTGAGATAAAAATCGAAGAGACGATTGTCGGATCATCTCTCCAACGAATAGGCTCCATCGGTCTTACTTTGCCGCATATCATCCACAATTTGACTTGAGATAGATATTTTTTACCTTCCTCCTGCTCTGTTTATTTTCACTTTTTAATCGAATTATTCTAGTAAAGAAGGTCTACCTCTTGTTTATTTCGAGAAAAATTTCATCATTTCTGGACGTAACAAAGTTAGAAAACTTGACTCATGACTTCTCAATCCTTATTATTACGTACACCTGAAGTTTTCTATGATAAGTATTAATTCTATGCATATTTCATCTCCGATCCACGGGTATCTATCGATGAAAGAGTACAACCAAATTTGACGAATGAAAGAAAAAAGAATTTTTCGGAGAATAAAAAGGGGTGCTGATGGTACCTTTTAAACAAAACTTAAGCGATTGGGACGATTAGACCAGAGAAAACTAGCAAAACCAAGCGATCTGTGGGAGTTTCAGGATATATAGATATGCCATTCCGTATTAGAATCTCTCCTTTGTCACGGAGAGAGCTGTGAATGGCCAATCATTACAATCTGAAACTTCCGCAGTTCTGTCTGCTTATGAGAGTAGCAAGGAATCCGCACAAATGCGTTCACAACTACATCCAAAAAAAATTATTATTAACGAGATGCTCAGATTTTGAATAAATTTATGCAATTTAAAGATGAGCTTGAATCGGGTGTTTGTGCTTAATAAATTATTCTAAGATAAATAGAAAAAAAGAGAACACGCTGAAAAAATTTGGGTATTAAATTCGAATGGTATTTCTATTTTGTTAATTATTTTATTCTTGATTCTCAGCTAAGGATCAGCTAATTAAAGAAATTATCTCATAAAGTACCCCTTATGCTTTTACATACAGCTGCAATTTAAACAGAAATAAAATTTCAAAAGATTGCGATAGAAATTGCTCTGTGAGAAACGTATTCACTCAGAGATAAATGACGAGATATCTCAAGTATGGCCATGGAGCAATATCCGTTTGATCTTTTTTCATTGAACCTTTTATTAGTAATCTAAATCCAGAAAATTAATGAGTTAGCGGTGGCGGAATTCTAAAAAAGAAAACCTTGAATGATTTCCAAAACTGGCACCTTTGAATTGTTCGCTTCGATTTAACAAGTTTAAATAGACATAGCTTCAAAATAGCTTTTTACACGTTTTGGGATTTTCGGATATATTTGCAGATGCTATCTCTAAAGTAATGCCTTTCAGCCAGACTGAAGGCATCAAATTTGAGAATATCTCAGAGTCTAAAAACCCTACAAAAGTTCTTGAATAAGTTGATTAAGTTTTTCGGCCTTCTAAAACATCAAAGAAATAGCCAAATAGAGTTTTTTCAATTGATTAATAAAAGGAAATGTCCAATTCGGCTATCATTTGGGACCAAGAACGAAGGCAAAGCGAATGAAACTCATCCTAAAGAGATTTTGGCTAGGTTCTATTTAGAAACCTCTGCATGGAGTACCCAACAAACGAAGTAGTTAGAGGGCATTCAGATCGAAAGAGGCATTCATTACAAAGAAGAAAGTTTTTCTTCCAAAAGGATTTCTCTTGTTTTTCAGAAAAAAAATTGTGGATATCAGTTAGTCACAGAGAAGGCTCACCAACATTGGAATTTTGATAGTTGCAACACTAGGTTATTACGTTCTTCTTGAAATGATAAGCTGATTATTAGTATCATTCTCAGTATCTCCAAACAATACAAGTTGCAGTTCATAGTGAGAGTTCATCGATAATCACTCTCAACACAAAGCAAGCGTGAAGCAAGAAAACTCTATAGCTTCCAATTAAAATCGGAGAAGCGATTTTGAGCAACTTCGAACTTTAATTGATTGCATACGAAAGCTAAATTGAAAAAAAAGCTGATTCCTCATTTTTTTCGCGCTTTACAAGGAAATTGCCACTCAGTAAAGCTCAGTAAAGGAATTAATCTGCACTGAGTAATGTATTTCAGACTTTAGCAATAAGTCACGAAAACTAACATTTGAACATCAGAGTTTTTCGAACATTTATTTTGCCCTTGTAAAGCGAATTTGCCTAATGCATTCATTTTGAACAATGAGATGATATATAAATAGATAAACAGAGAAAGTATATTCTGAACGCTTAGGGAGATTAATCCCGAAGCTTCTTCCAGATGATACTTTTTCCTCTTCCTTTGGAGAAACTGATTTATTATTTCTAGAAAACTTCAAGTTATACCTGCCGCGTAGAGTCGCCATTCTCAATAAAATAATACTAAAGTTCTTATCAGCTGTGCTTAGTGAAACGATTTGTGGAGACTTGATTATTAGATTTGAAGTGCAACTTCTTTTATTTCAGGCAATAAACAAATTTATTCAACAGTATGAGCAAGAACGCAGTTCTCGAATTTTCATTGTTTGGAGGTGCAAAGAACATCGAACCAGATGATCAAATCATAACTTTTCAAAGAGGTGCCTGGAAAAAGCAGTCACCTTTCATCTATCATCCACAATACAAAGGAAAAATCACTTATCGTGAGGATCTCGAAGAAAATCTTGATAAAAAACTCACAAAGACTACCTACGAAATGAAAAAGCAGGAAAAAGGAAGAATAAGCCATACTAAACTCGCTTCAACCCCGAATCTACACTCTTCAAGTGCCACGAAAGAAAAAGAAGATCCGACTCAGAAAATTGACACTCAGAACGTAATCTTGCCTTTCAGTCTTGGATTTGATGCATTATTTGATGATAGGTTCCAACAGGAAAGAAAAAACGGATTTGTAGAATGATGTTTATGTTCAAAAAGTGCAGAAATGGTGATAACTGTCCATGGGCGCATGATCTAAAGGAGCTAGATGGCGAATATAAGCCCAATGGTATCGAGAAAGTGCCTTTATTCAATAACATGTAATAGTGTGGGTTAGTTATTTCACGCAGAATCAAATGATACAAAATCAGGCGCGAATGATGCCTGGTAGCACTAAGCAAAGCAATTTTGGCCATAATCGGACTTCGGGGAGGTTCTTCCCACAAACAACAAAGAGCATGGGTGATGAGAACAATTTCCTTTCCTCTCAGAAGAAATTCGATTTTGATAAATTCACGAAAACAAGCATTTGGAAGCAGAACGCAGCAAAAGCTCAGATAGTCAATATTAATAAAATCGTGAATACTGTAAGGGATTTTTTATGGCATTGGCTCTATAATTGCCGTTTTTAGAAAGGAAAAAGTTTGTTATTAGAGGCTGCCTCGACCAATAATTACTATGGGATGGAGGAAATGCTGGCCAGTGGAGCAAACCCAATGCAAAAGGATTGGAAAGGATTTAATTCATTGATATATGCAATCAAAAATAACAACTTAAAGATGCTGGAACTGCTTTTTGAGCACACGCAATATGAAATAAATATCGACGAATGCTTTACGGTACTCGGCCACCCATTGAAGCTTAATCGCTTACCGAATAATTAGTCTGCTAGATTCACTTACCTCATAATGGCATCTCAAATACCCAACCCTCGCATGATAAAGTTTCTCCTTGACAGAAAAGCGGATCCAAACATCACGGACAAAGTATGCTAAGATTTACTTAATATGTGTGATAATTGAGTGATTTATTTAGAACATAATGAGTCCCTTATTTTATTGCGTCCAAAGCAATTGTCTGGAGGGCTGCGAATACCTTTTACAAGCAGGAGCTAATGTGAATTTAGTGAATAAGGTAATAATGTTACTAACTAGCCCGTTGACTGAGAGTACTCTGAATAGGATAATAAAACGTGTTTGGATATCGCTTTCATGGATAAAAAAATGGATGTGTTTGATGTTCTTGTTGAGCATGGAGGTCTAATGAGTGACGCGAAGCAAAGTAATTCTCCTGGAATGTGCGAATGTTAGATTCTGTATCCAATTAGGCAAAAAAGTGCTATTGTTCGCCTGCGCTTACAATATGAAAAGTATCGGGAGTCTGTTCAACCGTGTACCTATCACTGAGACGGATAAAAACGTAAAAAACATCTATTTTTTCAAAAGCTAACGTATGGAAATATCAGGGAAATAATCTTCTTATGATCGCATATATGAACGGCCACTTCGACCTCTGCAAGCTGCTTATTAAAAAATATGGCATCAATTCTATTATCAATCAGAAGAATAAGGTAATTCGCACTATTTCTCATAAGATACCTAAAATTTTACATTAGAAAGGTGAAAACGTTCTCATCAAAGCGATCAAGGACAGAAATGAGGATTTCGCTGAGTTTTTATTAACATATCCAGATATCGACCTTGATCTTCAAGCAAAAGATGAGGTAATCTTGCAGATTTGCAATTGTCATGGAATGACACAAAAACATTACAAAAAAGGATAAAAAAGACGCCCTCATCCTAGCGTGCGAGGAAGGACTGTACAAAATCGTGACCCTGATACTTCAAAAAGGAGGGGATCCTAATTCTGAAGATAATGTAAGATAGCTTCTACTTTTGAATGGGATAAATGGGTTCTTTATATAGTATGGAAGAACGCCTTTGATTATGGCATGCAAAGGAAATCATATTTTAACAGTAGAAGCGCTTCTTAAGGCGAAAGTGAGCACAACATGGACTGATAAGGTAAGCTTGAAAAATAATATGGCTATCTAATCTCGACTCTTAGTTACATAATATGGCTGAGGATTATACAACGAACCCGACAATCAAGTCTCTGATAAGATACTATCAGATCGAGCATCATCAAATGACTGAAGCATTACAAAGAGGTATTTGATGGGATTATTTCTGTGTTTAACCTTTAATCATGCTAGAATTGGAAAATGAAAGATTTGACTATAAGAAAGCTGTGTTTTAATAGGTTGAATGTGTCTTGATTCAACGGCGTTTATTGTTGAGAGATATGTTATGGATTTGTTAGGAATATGAGCTTTTTTATGAAGGCGTGCAAGATCCTTATTTTAATCTTTGAATGAAGTGTGATTTATTTTTTATCATGCTCAATGACTCTTTTATTCAAAAAATAATAATGCACCGATTTGCCAGTTTCTCTCTTCCCTTCCTTGCGCTATTCCTCCTTTGATTCTATCTCGAGAAAGATAATCCTGTGGATAGTCAAAATCCCACTAAATTGTTATTTTAGCAGGCCTAAGTTTTTTGTTTTCTTAAAAAGCCCTTGCAAATTTAAAGGCCAGTTACTTATGAATAAAGAGCAGTAGCTCACCTTAACTGCCAATTAGTATCTCAAATCAATAAGTTCTTCTATGTTTGAGTGACTGCTGAGGTGTTATAGCTTTCTATTCATATGTTTTTAATACTTCATCTCCCTCACATCTTGAAATACGTTGTTACCCTTGATTAATATCAAAGGACTCGTAGCTCAGTGGTAGAGCATTTGACTGCAGATCAAGAGGTCACTGGTTCGATTCCGGTCGGGTCCTATTTTTATTGAGATAGTAGATCGTTTTGTGAAACTAACGCTCAGCACTCTCAAAAAAAATTTACCAGTTTATTTAATCAAAAAAACGTGACGGTTATTAGACCGTTACTATTTTAATATACCGCAGAAGCTCACAGGAACTGTTCAACAAAAAATTAGCTCACTCCTATCAATTCTGAAAACCTTAGAGCTCTCATTGCATAGGGTCACTCATTCAAGTGCATTATTATTAGTATCTCCAAAAAGTTCATTTCAGAAATAATTCCGAATGAATAGAGCACTTTCTAGAGCTTTCTCTGTAGTTTTCCTGTTAATTGCGATCTAGACATCTCCATTCAATAGGTTATAACGAAAATACCATGCAGTTCTGTTTATTGCAGATGAAACTAAACTAAATGTATTGGTAAGTCACTGTTTAGATATTTTCTGTTATCAGTTCCTTTCAGCATATGAAAAACGCGTCGGATAAAAAATACCCATATCAAAGAATTCACTACTATCTCCTGCACAAAGAAAGAGAATGTTTCTATGATGCTCTTCATCTGATATGAATATTGTTGTAAACAAAAAAACTTTATGATAATGAAATCTTTTGAAATTGAATCATTTTAAATTGCTGGATCAAAGATCAATGGTTTTGAAGCTGCATCTTGACATTTCTCATTCATCAAGAAAATTTTTCTTTTCCGAAACTGAC
>ENA-UOTX01001541-UOTX01001541.1-compost-metagenome-genome-assembly--contig:-NODE-1541-length-16393-cov-3.905921_pt1 | contig 16393 bp, 15 predicted proteins | sample MGYA00238143_ERZ746982 | MGnify/ENA primary metagenome ERZ746982 (study PRJEB28758, sample SAMN06268862) | compost metagenome | isolation source: single cell | place: USA: California, Emeryville, Joint... | reverse complement strand
GAAAAGAAACTATCCCTCAGAAGGATGAAGAATCAGAATAATTAAGAACAATAATTCTCAAATTCCACTACAAACTTTCTGAGTTTTATAAAGAAATGATCACTCAAAATAAGAATCTGGAGACCCGAATTCCCATGATAGATGCAGAAAACTGCATCGAAAAGGATGATTTGCCCCGCAAAAACCATTTTGCGAAGCTTCTGAAATCCTCTTACCTCGTAGAATCCGATCGGTCGGCTTCGAACTCTCCTTGCTGTAACTTTCAATCATGATCATCTCTCTTACCCTATTTAGGTGCTAAGGACAAAAAGCTCTTGAAACAATCGGATGTATTTCGGAATTTGATCGATGTAGCTAAAGAAGAATCCACTGATGACACTGGCTGCAAGGCCGATATCACAGCTTTGACATTCACGAAGAAAATCAGCTCTTTTGCCAGAACGACAACCTCCAAAGAGACGGAACACTCAGAAAACGAGAGCCAGAGTGAAATAACTCCGAAGGCAGACCGAGATTCAGAGCCTTCTATGGAAACTGTTCAACAAAATTCAGAGCCCGAATTAAGCTTGATTGATCAGAATACTATCCTCAGAAAGCGCGTAATACGTGACAATCGCCGAGTTCCAACCTTCCAGGATCCAGCTCAGAACTTTTTCAAACAACAAACAGATCAGTTTTCTCTCCTCTTCTACTCTGACAGTGAGACCGGTGAGAACGGGCATGAGAAAGGCAAAGAAGTTTCAAACTTTCAGCATCTTATCTTCTCGCCAAATTGCACAATCTCGAAAAATGAAATGCTGCGATATTTGACAAGAGTAAAGAAAGGCTTAATGTATTCTGTGGGCTCTCTCAAAGCGCCATCAAGCAGCTATCTCTCATTGAAAAAGTCAGAGCTTTATAATTTTCCTAAAGCCTTACCAGGTATTTGTTCCGCCAATGTACATAAATTTATCTTAAACAAATAGGGAAAAAAACTTTGGTTCTTGATCTCGATGAGACAATTATCTGGAATCGCTGCTCAAAAGAAGACGTAAAAGCCAAGGTGGTAACATTTTCAGATGATCAAGGGGTTCTATCTAAGGTAAAATCGCAATTTCTTACCATCATCAACTAACTGTATTACTTAGTTTTGTCTCAGGTTCCGTCCGTACTTGCTCGAGTTCCTCGAGTCGATGAGCCAACACTATGAGATAATTGCATTTACAGCTGCCACTCCAAATTACGCAAAAGCAGTGATTAGCACCATCGATGAGGAGAACAAATACTTCAGATACATTCTCAGCAGAGATAATTGCTTGAAAACGAAGAACGGATTTTTCATCAAAGATTTACGGATTATCGATCGAGATTTGAAAAATATCGTGATCGTGGATGATCTAGTTCAGAGCTTCGGCTTTCAGATTGATAATGGGATTCCGATTCGAGCTTTCAAAGGTGACTCTGAAGACGATGAGCTTGTACATCTCGCGAAATATCTCAAAACACTTGCGGCAGTGGATGATGTTCGCGTTGAAAATAAGAATTATTTGAGACTTCGAGGTTTGCTGGAAGCTAAAATCGAAGAGACTCAAATTTAAACAACATTATCAAATTAAGTGGTCAGCGGATGCATTTTTTTGTATTTGCTATGGTGAGAAAAGTGGTTGGTTATCTATATTAAAACACAATATTCATTTTTTTTCTACACTAGTATGAAAGTATATATAATTTCAAATGGATTTTGTCATTACGTCTCACTTATTTATTTTTTTAAGGGATTTGGTGTTATTGTTTTTATGTAAGTTATCAAAATTATCAAAGAACACATAACAATATCAATATTGGTTTCCTTTATGCTTTCAACTACGTTAAGAGCAATGAATTAATTGATTTTTAAGCGAAAATAAATTTCGTTATTGCTGACTTATTTGATTGGAGCCTCAGGATTTGAAAAGAAATAGTTGGGGTTATCATGTTAGAACTTCAAAGTGGTAATCAAACTAATAATAACAAATTCCTACTTCCCAAAGTCCATCCATCGACTACCAGGAATCTTGTAGAAAGATCAGCTGCCTTGCAAAAATCATATTCGCCAAAGAAAAAGAATTATGAAGGAGGACTAGACAGCGATTCAAAAATATTGTTACCGAGCGTGATGACACCGAATCGCAAAACTTTGAGATTATTGTTGGATCTGGGAGACAGAATGAAGAAAGTTGGTGGAAATTCGCAATCTTCTAATGCAGATATCAGAGCTTCACATGTAATTGAATATTCCTTGGAAAAGAATGACAAGCAACAACTTAAAGAGACTCTGATATCAATCGATATTGAAGGAGATAACAATCAAGAAGAAGCAGATGATCCTAATTCAGGAGAGGAGGATGACAAAATCATCGAACCAAGGTTCACGGAAAGAGTGAACAGGCGGCTGGAACAGTTTGAGAGGTATTTTGGAGAAAAGCATCCCGCTCTTGCAGAACAGCAAAAAAATTGCGACACTTCAAAGCTCATCACTGCACTTTGCAATGCCGTTGATCCTGTTCTTACTGAGAGTCTCAGCCTGATTCCATCAAAACCACGAATAGATACAATAGGAGACCTGAGCCAGAGCCCACAAAAACGTAGGACGCTGAGATCAGCTTCTGAGAAGAAGATACCAGAGTTTTCATCATTGACCAGTCTGCAAACAAAATCGCCAAACCTTTTCAGTGACGGAGTGAAGTCGAATCAGCGAAGCAAGGAAAAAGCACTTACCTCCAAATCGAGAAATACAAGCGTTGACAGAATCGATGAAAAACAAAGCGGAGCTAAAGCACGTTTCCCTTCACTTTCTCTCACGGAGACAGATGAAACACAAAGTCCCTATGAGAAACATTTACATTCAAATATTTTCCTCAAATTGAATAGTTCTCTTCCGAAACGAATGAAATTTCAACCCTTGGAAAGAAAACGAGAGCGAAGTCTTGATCAATTGCCGAGTATCCATAAAAATCGAATGAGAACGGAGTACACTGATTTAAATTCTTCTCTGGAGATGCTTCAATACCAATGCTATGATACGATGTTTGACAATAGTGCCAGAGATATCCTTGATAAAATTGCAAAAGACGTGAGAAATGTACAAACACCAAGAATGAAAATTAGAAAAAGAGCGGAGCTGTATAATAAGGATTTGAAACAAGTTGAGTTGATAGAAGCATGCAAAGAGGCCATGAAAGTGCGATTGAACTTTGAAATGACGCATATGAGAAGCATCGAGCCTGTGAAAATTGGAAGATCAAGACGTCCTCGACTAGCGACTCTTGCTGCAATGAAATCAGGAAACTTTGAAATCTCTTGAAGGAATGTCTGTAGACGACGATTTCAAATATGATAATTTATATCTTTTTTTTCTCTCTCCAAACAATTTATCTTCATACTTTATCAAAGATGAGAAGTTAGTTTCTCATTAATAACTTGGCCAATAAGGTTAAAGAGGCTATGAATTTTGTGATTTTAATCCTATCTAATATAATTCATTTATCTATTTTCGTAAAAAACACGAAGCTAGATGAAAGTTTTGGAAAATTGATCTATAAATGAAGCGTTAGATGCCATTAATTTCGTATTCTTTAAATTTCTATAGCTATCATATTCTTTTTGCATAATCTCATGGTTTGGTTTTAAATTTTTATACATAGGGTTTTTTCAAAAAATACCAAAAGAATCTCATACTTCCAATTTATTGTTTCCAACTGAAAATAGCCCAAGTGCTTAAAAAATCGTTTCTGAGGACAACCGACTCTTCTTTTAAAACCTATTCATGCTGCGCTTAAGTAAAGCAGTAGTTTGAGATCCACGCAATCAGACAATTCCCAAGATAATCGTTAATTTCATTAGGTTATGTAGAAAAATTTCTCAACTCCGAAGTCTGATATCATCCAAAAAAGTTAGCAATATGATCGAAAATTCAATCACTATAATAATAAAGAATCTGCACAAACGACAATCTCGTGGATTCATATTGTAATTGATGGACTTTTGAACTTTATTCAGAATCGAATCCCAATCTGCACAATCAAGCAACAATTTATTGATTAACTAAGCTAGGCCTATAAAAATGTGTTTATAATAAGCAGCAAACCTTTGATTTTAATAAGAATCCCCGCATTCTTAGGGACTAATTCATCATTAAACTTATGAGTTTAAGTAATTATCAAACAAACCTGCTCTCTTTATTGCTGAATGAGTAAGGTGTAGTGGCTAGCGAGCCAGAGTGTGAACTAGATGAGAACAGTCGAAATTGAACGAGGTTTAGTCACTTCTTGGAGAATACTTATTTCCTTCATACTTTAATTTGCAAATTAGATTTCTCTGCATCAAATTGCGTCAGTGGTCCATTGACCACAATTATTAAATAAAAAAGTTAAGAAGCTCCAGAACTTGGATTTTATCTTTGAATTCATTACACCAGTGCCAGACCTCACTTTTCTAAAATATATTGATTACGCAAAATATTAAAATGAAGCTAGCCGTGAGCCAGCTCCTCCTTGCATTTGTATTCGCAGGACTCATACTTCCAGCTTTTGTTGAGGTAGTTTATTGCTCTCTTTCCACCTGATTCATATATACGGGCAGGCAAGCATTTGCAATTTAATTTCGTTGCCGGACGCCGAATTCAGTTGCACTCTCGACGCGGGTTATATGCATTATTCATATGATCAAATCGGACTAGAAGGTAACTTTTGCTTCTCCTCATGGGTAATTTATGCGGATTGAAGCTGGTGCTCAGACCAAATTTGCCATCACTTATTGGTTCGTCGCCAATGGAGACTCAACTCTCCTTCCAGCCGTTATGATTTTGAGCAGGCTAACCTCCAATTATAGGTAATACCGTTTGAATTACTGCAGCTAATGAAACTTCAATTAGTGATTTGTCTCAGCAGAGATTAGTGGTTGAATACACCTCGCAGTCATTACCTCCACGCTTCAATTTCTTTACAAACTATGGTGAAATGCAACAATTGTTCCCTTTAGACGTAAACTTTCCCATGTTAACGATGAAATAATCACTCCTTTATCAAAAGCTTCAACTTACTCCTGGCAACTGGTATTTCATCTTCCAATGCATCGACTACGTCTCGAATTATATGTACATTCACCTCTATGATCCAAGCCAAACGCCAGATCCATCTCGAGGGGCACTTTTGAACAGCTATTTGTCGTTTACTCCGCAAGGAGCAACTATCAGTAATGATAGCTTGTTCATCGGAGGTGACCCAAACCAGCCTCATGGCTGCGGGTCTTTTCGCAGAATTTTCGTTGCAGGCGGATATTCAGACTATATTTCTGGTCCATACGTCTTTTCGACTGGATTAGGTAATCCTTTTGATTTTCGCAATTATGAATTCATAATAAAGGGAATGAATACCTCGCTGTCATCGAATTCACAGAGAGAAGTGGTCAGACGGCTAACGCTCGGTTTGGAGCTCCATATTCCTTTTCATTTGGCAGCGACCATTATAATGATGATCAAAATGATCCTCAATGGCAAGGAGTATAAATCTGTCCTTTCAAGAAATCTTACGCGTTGGCTATATAGAGTCTCGACCAAGGGATAACTTTTTCAACACTCAAGAATGTGTCTTCCTTCATGACCATGAACGAAGACCTCTCTTTCTTGGATTCCTCAGGAAGAATCCTATTCACTATTGAATGGGAAGTCATGTTTGATCAGGCAACGACTTGTCCCGTTGCTTTTTTACGGAAAGAGCCCATCTATCTCTCCTATGATTGCAGCTTCCAATTTTCGATGCAAATCGGCGGAATTTCATTCACTTTCCCGTATCAATCAGCCAAGACAGGTAAATGGATTGAGAATTATCCTGTCTAATCATACTCCCAGCTAATACTTGGTATTTTTACCAGTTATTTTGCTCGAATTTTCAGAGCCCAATGGTGACTTGCTTTTTACTTGTGGGGCGCACTGTTGAGAGCGCTGTATATGTCGACAACGCTCTCTTTAAAGACAATCCATCAGCACACCTACAAATTCCGCCGTCGGATGCACTGACTCCATTTACAGGGAAAATCCGAAGTGTTGCAATAGTAAAAGGAAGAGGACCCTTCTTTCCTCGAGGTAATTGTGCTCTTTTGGCCACTCATAACAATACTACATAGACTGCTACGATGACTGCATCTATTCTGTTAATGGAGAATGCTACCGATTTAGTCCAACCCTTGCAACGAACCAAACTTGCAAAACGGGCTCATACAGAGACGAAATTTCAACCACTTGCATGTCTTGTGTGCAAAGCTGCTCAGCTTGCACAAGTGGAGCAATTAATGGTTGCATATGCAACTCAGGTAGCTATCTCGATACAATCTCCAACACTTGCGGTAAAAAAATTTGCTGAAAATCATTAACTGACCTTTATTTTAACAGTACCCTGCCCTTCGACATGCTCTGCATGCCTAAGCTCTGAGAATTGCACGGTCTGTCAGTTCGGGTATCTTCTTGTGGAATCGACTGGTGTCTGCGTATCGTCTTGTCCTGAAGGAACATACGCAGAGGACGGGATATGTGTTACGAATTGTACTGTTTTCCCTATTTCATATGCAGGCCAATGCCTTTCTTCATGTCCAAGCAATTTGTTTGCTGGTTACTCCGGTAGTATACAAACTTGCTTGTCATGCGATGCAAGCTGCAGCACGTGCTCTTCGCCATCAGAAAATGCTTGCACCAGCTGTTTCGATGGATATTTCTTAAATAGCAACGGATATTGTGTAAAATGTGATCCTTCATGTGCGACCTGCTTAACATCAGCAACTGATTGTACCAGCTGTGTCTCTGATCTGTTCTTACTCGAAAGCAGTTGTGTCAGCAGTTGTCCAGCGGCGTATTTCCAAGATAATGTAAACAGAATATGCTCGACTTGTTCTCCATTTCTCACGACCAGGCCAGAAGGCAGTCGTTGCTGCGGGTCAAATTGCGCTAATTGCACAGTAAACGGCTATTGCGCGGTCTGCCAGAGCGGATTTACGATCTCCGGTGGTTATTGCCATCAGAGCGGGTACACTTCAAGGGAGAGTTATAACTATGGATTGATAAAAGAATTGCTCTGTCACCAGCCAGGCGAAAAATCAACAATGCAAACTATCACCGCTCTGATGGGGCCTGATCTGACTGAAAGTGATGAAGCAACGATATACTGGGTGCTTTTTGCAAAAGACATAGCCCCAGATTTCGAGACGTTAACCTGTGACGCTATTGAGCTGTTGGTTTCTGAGGATATGAATCAGGAACAACTGACCGGCATCTTTTTTAATGGAAAAGGTAGAGTTGCTTACTCTGATTCCTTGGATGCCTTAGTGTTTTCAATGGATTTCCAAGGTTTAAGAGCGAATACGAAATACAATTTTACTCTTTGTGTTAAGGCAGCAACTTATGCCAATTCGACTTGGAGTCAATCAAGTGTTGATTTCAGAACCAAGGACAATGGGAATTCAATCCTTAAATATACGGTCGAGCTTACCGCATCGCTTGACGTGTCCGAAACCACAGATTTCATCTGCGAATTGATAAATTACCTCCAATTGAACGAAACCAATATCCGAGCAGCAACAGGTGAAAGTTGTACAACAAGCAGAAGAATACTCACTAGTGAGTTCTCAGTAAACAAACAAGAACGAGTACTTGATGCTCTCAACAGTCTGGAGTTAGTATTTTATGGGAATGCTTACACTGAAGATACAGATACAACAGCAACTCAAATAGCGTCAATGTTCCAACCAGGAGGAGGGATAGACGGCTTTCTCTATCAGAGTGCGTCCGGAAATACCATTGGAATCACCAAAGGCACCTATAGCGGTATTGTGACTCAAACGCCTCCTTTTCTAAGCAGCCAGAATTTCTCTACAACCTTTGTTAATGATAAGGTCATGATTTCAGGGCTCACATATTCTGGCAATGACGGGTACCTCTACATTCTTCTGGTGCCGACTTTTTTGAATTATACACTAATAAATACTCGTATGGCCATTCTCCAAAAGAATTTAGTCTTCAGAAACGGTGTTAATTATAGTGCGGACGGAACAATAGTTTATCGGAGATCTTTCCGTTCAGGGATACCTACGCTTGTTACGATAAATGGAATACAGCCAAATGTTTCATATAACGTATCTGCTTTTGCGACTAATCAGGACACTAGTGAATACGCAGTTGGCACCCCAACGAATATTCTGACGTTTATCGTATCGAAATTGTTCCCTGGGATTCTGAATGTGACGTCAGAAGGGAAGATAGGGATTTTCTTGATTAGTGAGTTGGTCGCTGTTATTCTTCTCTTCATTGTGTGGATGCTTCTGTTTAACGGAAGATCGAGAATTGTCAAATTGTTCAGAAAACAGAAAGCGAAAAAGGGCGCGTCATTCAGAAGTGAGTCGAAGCAGCAAACTAAATGTGGAGATGATTCTTGCAAGGTAGAAGATTTAGAGATTGATCCCTCGTCTCCAAAGGTCAGGATTGCTACGGCTAGCCCGCGACACAATTTTTAGGGCTCTGATTTGATTTATTTATGTGAAATTAGCTATCAAAGATTCTTTTTCATTATTCTAGTTTATTATTTTGCTTGTCGAATCTCTAGCTTCTGGTTTGACAGTTTTGTTGCAAATGGGCTCTTTGGTCATCAAAGAATAGTCCACAATGAGCAACAGTTTATAACTATGTTAAATTTTCGGTTTTATGTGTTTGGATTGTGTATCATTAAGAACAATTATTAACTTGCATTATTACAAAAAAACTATGAGAAATAATCGTAATCAATAGCATGCACATTGTTGTGCGTTCTTTTCGAAAATAGTTGAGAAAGATTTGAGAAGAGAGCAATCTTGAAGCACTATCTCGTTATCATGACCAATTACTTCAAGGTTACTACTACTGATACTTCTACTTGGGCTTTCACTCTGAACGCTATGTTTGTGCTGGAATTATCAATGGAACACTTGCAACTGCTACGAAGTAATGGAATAAATGATTTAGGTTATTGTGTTCATTTGGGCATGATTGGATCTGGTTACCTTCGTAAATATCATTCCTTTAAGTCTAAGCATTTTCTGTTGTTGTCTCTTCTATATTAAAATCATAACTTCTAACTTAATTCCCAGGGTTGTAGACTATCCTCTCATACTGATCGTATGCCTACTACCTAGGACGGTGAGAGATATATACGAATTCGTTACTCAGCAAACTGCTTCGGATCTGTTCTATTACATCTCTGCACTGATCTATCTGTCTCAAGGAACTTGGAATGCACTGCATATGGAATATTAAGGGCGATATTAGTCATGCCAAAGAAAATAAGAGAGAAACGGAGAAAGCATCCTCGCCGGATGTAGCATCACAATTGTGACCATGAACCAGAATAATAATTAAGATTCGCTGCATTCTACATTATTCCTTGTTTGAATAAATACTCAGGAGTTTTGCTTGCATTCTTTTCTTGTAATGCTCGAGCATTTTCGCTTGCCGCTTTGGTTGTTCAAAACTTCAATTAAGAAATGTTTTGTTAAAAGCCACTATTCGGATAGAAATAGTTTAGTTGTTCCACCCTTGATTTTTCAAGAAAACTTTATTACTTTTTTATTGTTTTCCGATTTGTCTTTTTCGTTTTACAGCGTTTTCAAACGCGCATTTTTCTTACCAATATAATTAGTCGTTTTCACTCTCTTATCATTGTTCATATGGGAGTCCATATTCTGCTTATGTATAGACGAAATTACATTTTGAATATCATTATAAAATTCACCAAAACATAGTATCTCTTGCCCTAGCAAACCTTAAAATCAATTTATGCCACTTTATAAATAAAGATTGGATGTTATTTCTGAGTTTTTATCAAAAATGCATATTCTTTTTCTTTCAGAGGTCAAAGTGGTTGCTTGAAGTAAATTTTTTCATGCTTTTGATTTTAAGTCTTGGATATCCTTGATCTCCTCTATTTTTGGAAGTGCTTGACCTTTTTGTTTCAATAGATGGGGCATGTGCTACAATCGATAGTTTTCTTGATGTTTTCTTGGCGAGATCTGACTTGTAAGGACTCTTTAGATCAATCCCAAAATAAAAATGCTGAGAAGGCGACGCATTCAGAGAATTTCTGCTTTGTGATTTTATATTCAATGAATCATTCAAGTTGATAAAGGAAATTTCTTGGTTCCAATGTATTAGATTCATTATTAATTGAATTTCCACGCGCTTCGTGCTCTTGTGAGGTTGTAGTATAATATTCTTCCCTTTGGATATTCATTTTTCTCTCAGTAATGCTTAAGAAGCCATTTCTCACTTCTGATGTCCGCGGCGGTGGAGAAAGGTCGTTGAGTTTCCTCAATGGAAGATGAGCCTTCTGAGATTCCATCATTTCCTTCTTCTCTCTCGGTCTCAACGGCGAAAATGTTCTCTCTTTAAAAGAGTACCTGCTACGATTTTCTTGAGTTAAACTTGTGCCTATTGTATCATTATAGAGCATCTGCTTATAGTTCTCTTGTTTTTCAATTGTTGAGATTTCGAGTGGTTCTAAGTTCAATTTGTATCTCATCGCTGATGGAGTCTCGTCCTCTGCATGATGTTGACAGTCATAATTCGGCTGATACGACAGGAGGTTAAGGTCGTCTTGCTGGCTATTCACAGTATCCTGAGAATCTGACCTGCTTACGGAAAGGGGAGATCTCTCGAGAAGTCGTACATAACCTTTGTAGAGAAGAGACTTGATGCATTTTAATACAAGGTGGCCTTTTCCTCTCCTCTTCTGATAGTTGGCCGCAACTTTCTGGTGAAAACCGTGCGTTTCTAGAAGAGTAGGTTGGAGAATTAGTCTCACCACGGTCTGTTTTCCTGTCGAATCGCGATTTTGCTGTGTTTTCGAAATGACTGTCGTTTGTTGATTTCACACCTATAGATTTCACACTGCTTGATTCATTTAGTTGAGGTTTAATAGATTGGTGGTTTTTTATGTTTCTCCGTTTGCTTAGTGATGCTTGGTTTCATTGGCAGAAGATCTATAGCAATCAGAATGAGTTATCAATAGCTGGATAAATTATTTTTACTTCTAGATGGACTATAATTGATCATGGTGCCACGGCGATTAAGCTCTGTTAATTGAAAAAGATAGTTTCGCTCGTTCTCCTCTTCTTCAACATTTTTTAATTTATATTTCAATCTCCATTGCACGTCTCCTACATTTCATTGGAAGATACAGTCCTATTCGATTCGGCTAGCCGTTCAGGAGATTGGTTGAGAGTAGTCATCAATATTTTTCACATTTCCAGGAGTTCTTTCTTTATTTTTAGAGTTCGATAGCTCAGTTATCAGGTGCTTACTCAACCCATTATCTCTCATAGGACCGTTTGAATATGTGGTTCTCATTAACAAATTTTGTACTCTTCTAGTGTTAGAAGCGATTTCATTCATTCGTTTCTGGTGAACCTGTGCTCTTAATTCAAAATAGCCTTTCAGCCAGCGATTAGCTGCAGAATCTGCTAAAATCAAACTCTTCACCTCCTCGCAAAAAGTGTTATATTTCTGATTTCATTGCACAGAATAGTACCTTTTTCTTTATTTCAATAAATTGCCCTTCCAAGGAAATACACTGAACAGAAGTGGCTCTATTGCTATAGCGGAGAAGATCTTCAATTCCGAATATTTCTCCAGGACCCAAAATTGAGAGCTAGTCGAGTCAGATATTTCATATTACATTGCCACTAATGAGAACAGAGTTACCTCGATTTCTCTAGTGGGTTGTTTTCTTTTCAAGTATTTTTTATGGTCGAGTCATCTTCGTTCTCATCATCATAATGCATTCTGCTCATAATCTTTGTGAAGAGGGAAATCGTTTTCTTGATGAATTTAAAAGCAAAGTTCACCTTGAATTCTCCTGTCTTGATAATATACATGTATTCTGCAGTGCCATTGTAATTATAGATCATTTGATTGCGAGAGACGTTCTTCAAGCGACTGTACATGAACAACTTACTGAGCGAGTTATAGGACCAAGAGCTGAACATTTTCATCGTTTTCAGGAAATTCACTTCGTTAAAGAGGCGCTTTTCTTCCTTATCGCCTTCAAAATTAGATTTTTTATTATAATTAGAAAAAGAAAAAAGTCATTTTACGAAGGATTTTCTGAAAATCTTCTTTATCAAGTACAGCGAAATCGGAATCTTCTTCACATACAATAGTAGTTTACCTTGGTTTACGTTCCAGTAATGCAAGCTCACCAAAAGCATATCCAGCTCCTTGAAAATCAACCTTAGCAGGCACCTTCTCTTTGTGAGATTTCCCATCCTTTTCAGCAACCTCCTTCTCACTTGGAATCATAATCGCCACTTTGCCCTTCAGCGTAATCCAAAACGTCCCTCCAATCTCACCTGATTTTTTAAATAACAAATATGTAAGAATTTTGTGATTTTCTTGATGAGATAACATACTATATTTCACACAAGCATCGCCTTTTTTCAGATGCACATGATAAACTTTTGCCATGCATTTCCGATGAGTCTCTTCACCATATTTTTTAAAAAACGCGACATTTTGCGTGCATTTCACCAGAAAATCAATATCTCCAGGTTTCCTTTCGCCGCACTGCTTCTGCAGTATCAATACTGCAAGCTGCATTAAATAGATAATGTTATCTCAGTTTAGCTAATCCATTACCTCGATTTGATCATCCTCTTGTAAAGCATCTACCTTTATAAACTTTAGTCTCTTCAATGTGTTAGGATCAATCGTTGACATTCTTTGTCTTCCTTGAATAGATTCCGTCCGCATCTTCGATCTTGGATTAAGTGATACAGTCTTTCTAAATCCCGATGTGATGGAATAGAGAACAGGATTAGCAGCTTGACTAAAGATGCTTGGCTGGAGCAATGAATCTCCTTGCAACGACCCCTCCTGACCGTCATCGTTGTCAGAGGAGGCAACATTGCTCTTTTCATCAACTGTAGAGGATTGCATAGCTAGCAATTTACTCCCTTTGCGTTGATTCGTCTCAGATCCAGAAAAATCAGGCTGTTTCTCTTCAGTCTCAGAGGCTACCTTTCGGATTGCTGCTATCTCATGTCTAATTTTTTCGGGTTTTATGTATTTTAATGCCCTCCTACTCATCTATACTTTGTTAGATATTAAGAGCAGATTGCCATGATTTGTAAATTTATTCGGACTATGTGATTAATATGTTTATTCTAGTTAAAATTAAGTTCTTGAACCTCTTTTATGTGAAAAATTTTTATATTTTATTTGACAAGTCAGATTGCAAAATCAAATACATTGAACACTTGCATTCAGCCATAATACTTCGCTTTTATAAAGCGCGAATAGAGTTATATTGGAGAATTGTGTCATCTAATATCAAAAATCTGAAGATCGAGTCTTTATTCTAAGTGAAAACAAAGATTTATTTTAAATAAGGTGGCATAGCATTGTTCTTCATGTTAAAAGTTTCTTTGATGGAAATATATAGAAAATGACACGAAATAAACAAACTTCTTCACTTTCTATTAACTCTAAGCCATCCTATTGTTGGAACTCTTTCCAAAAGTCATACACAACGATATCACTTTTGAGAAAAGTCATGGATGGGTTGGTACATTTATCCGCTAAATTGTTTTTGAATCTGTTTATATTTTTCCAATTCTTGCGCGCTCACTGAAGGCTTGATTTCTTTCAGCGTAGTTTCGAAATCTTCTTGACAAACCACAATCTTCACTTCTTCATCTGAATTTTCTAACGTCTTACTCCACTCGAAAAAACTCAACGAACTATCTTTCTCTTTCGCTTTCGCGAACCCTTCCTCCACTTTCGCAATGTTTCTTTTGATAGCCTTAAGCATCGCCTGAGAAGTCAACGCGTAGAAATCAGCACCAGTGAAATTCTTAGGAGTCAACTCCTCGATTCTTTCAAAGTCAACGTCCTTATCCAAGTTGAATTTTCTTGTCTGAGCCTGCAAAATCTTAATCCTGGAGTCTTTCTCCTCATTGATTCCTAAATAAACCAGCTTATCGAATCTTCCAGGAGTAAGCAATGACGGATCTAACAGATCAGGACGATTGGTTGCTCCAATCACAAACAATCCATGCTTTTTCCCAAGCCCATCTATTTCAGTCAGGAACTGCGCAACCATTCTGTCCATAACTTGATTAGAGTCTGAGCCTTTACCTCTATTCGGTACCAAGGCGTCAAGCTCGTCAAAGAAGATGATGCAAGGGAGGTTATTCCTCGCAAGGTCGAAGATGTCTCGGATGTTCTTCTCACTCTCACCGACATACATATTCAAGAGTTCAGGACCTTTCACACTAATAAAGTTCATTTTGCATTCATTAGCAATCGCCTTGGCGAGCAGTGTCTTGCCAGTTCCGGGAGGTCCATAGAACAACAGTCCCGTCCTCGGACGAATTTTCGAAGCGAAGAGCTCTGGATACATCTGCGGAAGCATAATCATATCGGTAATCTCATGCTTAGCTTCTTGCAACCCTCCAACATCGTTCCAGGTGACGTTTGGGATGTTGAGGCTCGCAGCATTCATGCCATTGGCTTTAGAATATTGTTCGAGCTCTTTTACGGTTTCTTTCACGGTCTTCTCTTCTATCTTTAATGAAATAAGGAGCTTCAGAGCTTTTTTCCACCCCATCCCTCTTATTGCGTTCTCGATCTCTTCGGTTTCGGTGGGAGTGAATTTACTGTTAGAAACCCCTTGGATCAGAATCATGTTCATTTCCTTTGTGAATTTCTCAGTGCGAACTGTATGTGATGATATATCATTCAGGGCTTTCACCCAAGGATCCTTTAAGTCTGCGGTATTGGATGAAAATATGACAATAAGTGGGAAAGGCGAGCTGTATTGCTTTTGCGTTTTCTGAATCGCTGCCAGCAGCATCTTTGCGCACTCTTGCTCACTCATTGGACCCTGCGACCTTTGAAAAGCCGCGAAAACCGTTTTGAGAGACGAGCAATTACGTAAATAGAGAACAGCGGGGCGCATCAGGCTAGCTTTCTCTATGACTCTTTCGAATTTCTGAACCGAAAAAATGCTCTTTGAATTTTTCTCAATGAAGTTGTACCCCATCGAGCTCGCAAGATAACCCACCTGGAAAGTTTTGCCGACGCCTTTCGCTCCTGACATGAAAACAACGGCATCATTCACACTGGGGTCAGTGCGAACCTTTTTGAGTATTTGCTTAATTTTCGGCCAACTGTCGCTTTGATTCTTTAACAGCTTAATTACCAAAGGAAGCAAATTTAATGGAATTCCTGTCCTCTGTTGATATTCACTCAAAAGTCTGGGAAGGAAACATGCAATAGGTTTGTCAATTACTTTTATTTCGGTTTTCTGAGGAATGTAAATCGATAGTCGACTGGTCGAAAAATACTTCGGATCATGATTAACGTCAAAAATCTTGTAGATTAGAGAGCTGTTGCGAGCTCCTGACGAATAGTGTTTGATAGATTTCGGAAGTTGAAGTTTAGGTCGCTTATTTATTTTTGCTGAGAATGTTTCCGAGTGCTTTGCGTCTGTGTATAGTTGATAGAGAATCTCATAGAGCGGAGTCGATAAAAACTGCCCTTCCTGAAAAACGAAAGGCGAATTCATTTCTAAGAAGTCTTTCAGCATTTGCATTTGAAATCCAACGCACGCAGGCTGATTGAGAAGAGCGATTTTCATTGATTTTGCAATTGGAAGCCCCAAAGTTTCGTACGATGTGCTAAAATTACGGACGAGCGTTTTCAAAGGAGAGGTCTTTAAGCATACAAGATTTCTCTGTCGAGAGCTCAGACCTAAGCTGTCGTAAGTGAGGTCATCGAGATAGATACAGAGAGAATAAGTTCCAGTCAATATGCGCTCTTTTTCATCGAAGGGTCGGACTCTGACAGGGAGTTCGAAGTCTTCAGAGCCCGTTCTGCTGAGAAAGCAGAGTTCGTCGTGAAGGAGGTTCAGTTTTCCTAAAAGTCCATATGAGAGATATACGGTATGAAATCCATGAGTTCTTTCGGGCTTGATTTCTAAGGTCTGGTTCCATTTTGACAACCTTCTGGGAAGTAGGTCCTGGATTATTCTTTCTCCGTCAGCAGTTCCAGACTCTTCTAGGAACTTGCTTCGAAAAGAATCAAAGTTGAATAAGGTGCTGCTCAAAGCTTTCATAGACAAAATTAATTGCGTTTATTTAGTTGAAATGCATATTTCTTCAAATTAAGCCGAAAGACCATCATGATATCATTAAAGTACGCTTGCAACTAATATCCTAGTACGTCTAATGAAGCTATTACCAGCAGTTTGGTTGAAGGTGTCATGCAGTCGTTGCTTTATTTATTTCATTGAAAGTAATGAAAGTGAGCAACCGATATATAGTCATCATTGAATACATTTGATCTTCTTCCCCCCCCCCC
>ENA-UOTX01001540-UOTX01001540.1-compost-metagenome-genome-assembly--contig:-NODE-1540-length-16439-cov-3.539848_pt1 | contig 16439 bp, 10 predicted proteins | sample MGYA00238143_ERZ746982 | MGnify/ENA primary metagenome ERZ746982 (study PRJEB28758, sample SAMN06268862) | compost metagenome | isolation source: single cell | place: USA: California, Emeryville, Joint... | reverse complement strand
CTACAGGGCGGTCTCGGAGATTGCTGGTTTATATCAGCTCTAGCGATCATTGGCACGCGTGATCATCTCCTACGAGGAGCGTATCATCCAGAAAATACTCAAGAGATCGGCGATAAGGAGGCTCTAGGGATGCTATCGGGCATCTATTGTCCGATATTCCACTATTTAAGTGAATATGGGATATATGTGATCAGATTCTTCAAGGATTTTAACTGGCGATATGTGATAATCGACGATAAGCTTCCATGCTGGAGGCCTGAGGACTGCGAGCCTCAGCTCATTTACGCGAAATGTCTGAATCCAGAGGAGTTCTGGGTGCCTCTTGTTGAGAAAGCTTATGCCAAGTTATTTAATTGTTATGAAGCTCTGAACTCTGGTATCGTCGATGATGCGCTCAACGATATGACAGCATATGTGAATAGAAAGATCAAAATTCAAGGGAAAGCTGGGTTCCCAAGCGATGAGGCTGTGGATGCAGACACTTTCTGGAAGAAGATAACCGATTTCGTAAACAACGACACGCTGCTTGGCTGTTCTCTTCCAGGTGGTGGAAGCGAGAGAGAGGCGCAATTAGTCATTGATGGAGAACCCACTGGTATTCTGAAAGGCCATGCTTATTCCATTCTTGATGTGTTGGAGATTCCGAATCCTGCCGCTCAGAACGATCATAAGTCCCATCGACTGTTGAGGTTAAGAAACCCTTGGGGTTTTACGGAATGGACAGGAGATTGGTCGGATGGGTCGCCGAAACTGATGAACAACATTGAGAGGATCAACGAATATATTAAAAAAGCTGCGCGTCGAGATGATGAATTTGAGCCTTTTGACCCCGAAGCAGATGACGGCACTTTCCTAATGAGCTATAAGGATTGGAGAGAGATTTACCAGACGCTATTCTGCTGCGTAAACTTCCCGGAGGAGTTGTCTGGAATCAGAATCTTCGATAAATGGACAGCAGAAACCGCTGGCGGTGTACCGAAAGGAGACGCCAAGTCTACAGAGTCTTGGAAGACGAACCCTCAATACAAAATCGAAGTAAAAGCCCAAAAATCAAAGAAAACTCAGATTTTTATCTCGTTGGCACAAAGAGATGGTAACTTTTTCGAATGTTTTTATTTTTAATTATGTGAATATAGGGAGACTCGTCAGAGGAAGCAAATTCCCATTTGTAGATAGCGGTCAAGTTTTCCCAGCCTGCTTTGTCCTGATGAAACTCAACCCCGGTGAAACCAAAGCGACTGCGTAAGCAATTGAATGGTATCTTTGCTATAACAAAGATCATTAGATTTGTTCAATCAAAGACTATAAAAGTTAGTCCGCTAACGGGCTATAGAGAAACCTCTGTTGATTGCGAGCTCGAAAACGGCAACTACGTAGTTATCCCAAGGTATTAATATTCCCGTGCAATCTTTTCTAAATATTTCTTAAACTCGTAGCACTCAAGACGCAGGGCAAGTGGGAGATTTCTTCTTAAACATTTACTTCAGCTGCGCGAAGAATGAATTTGACGTCCAGAAGATCGGAGGTGAGACCAAATGGGAGTATATTATAGAGGAGGAAGAAGATGTTGATGTCAAATTCGACGATGAAATAAAAGTTTTCCTCAAAATGAAGTAATTTTCGTTGTTTTTGCTGAGTCTCATCTCCAATTTTTAATAGAATGAACAAGATGCTAGCCAGAAAATAGTCGGATGTGTTCAGAGTTATTGCTTTACCGTCATAAAACTTAATTGTTTATTCATTAATCAGCTTTCCTATGTAATTACAAATAGTTATTTCATTCATCCATTTCTAGTAAAACAATGTGTAAATACCTATATATCTCAACAAATTTCAGGTTTTTCAAGATTATTTTCTTATTAAAGGCTGGCTAAATTTGCTCGCTAAGGGAATCATTGTTGTTTTCTTGCATTAAAGAGTGTTTGTCATTCCACATTTCTTAAAGTGAAAAAATACAACGACATGCTAATCCATTCAAAAATAAAAAAATAGAAAAGTTTTCGTCAGAAAACTAAGCACTTGGCCGCTTTTTATAACCGTTGGTATGCCTAAGTAACTTAGCATACATTTCCATTTGAAAGGTCAAGCAGATGGTTTCCCGATCTCTGCGTCCATAGGACTATTTCATTTCGATTTCGGAAGTATCATAGGGAAGCAACATCGCAGTCACGCTTGCAAGAGCGGTTACAACAGCAAAACCTATATAAGGTCCATATTCACTGTATTGAAGCAACATGCCGCAGACCCACGGCATGAGTATCGTCCCGGCCTTCCCAACCGCAGTTGCAGCGCCAACCCCCGTCGCTCGGAATTGCGTGGGGTACGCTTCCAGAGTCACCATGAAGTTGTAGAACCCGCAGACGTCGAGCACGATCTTCATCAGCGTGGTCCAAAGGATCATATTTATCCTCGACCTATCAAAATACGCAATGATGCTAAAGATGCAGGTGAGTCCATAAAACACCAACATGGCTTTTTTACGTCCCCATAGCTTCTTATCGATAACGAAATACGCGATGACCACTGAGAGCGACTCTAAAGAGATACTGAGCGTCAAGCCTCCAAGATTGCTTTCAGATAAGTTGACATCCACTTCCTCATCGATTTCCAGCTTCTGGAATTCTCTTTTAGTAGCTTCATTCAGCATGTAAGGGAAGAATAAAGTCAGGCCATAATAAACGAAATTCGTGGCAAACCACGTGAACCAGATCACGAGAGTCAGGATTCGGTAGTTTTTCCCGAATAGTAACCCGATCCCTGGGGCTTTATCCTTGGATTTTGGTGCAGTAGTTTGAGTTTCCATCCATATTTTCAGCTGAGTCCTATGCTGCTCTGTAATGGAGGTGATATCCGACCTCCAAGCGTCTTCCGCTGATTTTTCGAGGATTCTGATGGCTTCGTCCAACTTACGGTGAAGTAGCAAGTACCTGACGGATTCGTCGAGGTAAAAGAAGCTTAATATGAATGATAAAACGCCCGGGAGAGTCGACCAGAGCGTTAGAAGGCGCCAGTTGCCTTGGTCAAGGGTCTCGAGGGTGAATAGCCCGACAAAACACACAAACAGCTGACCGACAAATAGCATCGCGTAACCCATTGTCATAACTCTGCCTCGTAAGCTTGGCGGCATTATTTCAAGCACGTAGGTGAAACCAATGGGAGAATAAAAACCGCAAACAAATGCCAAAAGGCAACGAGTGATTGCGTACATACCTATGTTCGTGCTGAAAGCGGAGATAATATTGAAGAGGACTATGAGAAAACAGTTAATAAACATCGGCATGCGTCTGCCAAACTTATCAGCGATTGGTCCTGCGCAATAAGCCCCTACGACCACAGCCACGAAAACGGCTGAAACGACAAGACTCTGAAGTTCTTCAGAGATTGCCCATTCTCTTGCGAGCATCACGACCGTCAATGAGAAAGTCATTATAACGCCTCCATCCATAATACCAATCATTCCAACAGTAAAAAATCGCTTTAAATGAAATCCTCCAAAACCGATTTTCTCTAAGAAGTAATTTAGAGTGAAACTGTTTGCTTCGGAGGTCAGTGTGCCGTCCTCATCTATATCTATTAGGTTATTTGGTAGCATGAGCTCTTTGGGACTGGTCTGATTTTGAGAAGGGCCTGTCTGCATTTGGACAGGCGATTCGTACTGGCTTTTTTCGCCGTTCATTTCAAATTTGTCCAATATTGTGAATATAAATTTCGACTGTAGAAGCTGAATTAGATATTTTAGACATGCGTTGATAATTCAAAATTGTTTAAATTTTTGTCTCTGTAACGAAAACCCTTGGAGGTTTAACATCTGTCGGTTTTGCATATTCTCTTCTTGAATGTGTTATTCAGTAAATGTAGGAGTGGCATTTGTGTTTTTTTCGCCTATATCAGGCCTAGGGTTTTTTTCATAGGGTAATTCTGAGAATGCCCAAAACTCTATTTTAAAGAATGTTTTGTCATAGATAACCCTAAAGTGTGAGTCAATCCAAAGCAGCCCTATGTTTTTGCACTGTTCACCTGGAATCTCTATCATTTTCAAATAATCAGAGAGGGTACATGGAATATGTGATTATTTTGGCTATTTTAGATGAATCTGATTGATCTCTGGGAGTACGAGAAAAAAAAATGAAATAGTGGGATAATTCATTTCATCTTTGGGTTGGCTGTTCAAACTAATCAGGTCTAAATACCAATTATGCTTGTGAGAGATTAATTAGCCGATATAGCTCAGCTGGGAGAGCATAAGACTGAAGATCTTAGGGTCCCCGGTTCAATCCCGGGTGTCGGCATTTTTTATTGTTCAATTGTTATTTTTTATCAATATCTAAAATAAAGCGTCACAAATAAATACCATGCAATGCTGATCATGAGAAAAAAAATTCGACAATCAAATCTACAGTTTTTGTTCTTTTATTGAAATAAAGAGTAATTTTGATAACTCCATTTGAAGGCTGGTTGAAATGGCAAAGAATTGATCTCATAACAGATTATTTCTGATCATTCCAGGGGCTTTTCTAATTTATCAAATTTAACTTTGCTCTGTGTAATGAGCCTCGTCTCATTTTCGAAATAACATAATTTTCCTTCAGGAAAAACGACCCAAACTTTTGCAAATAGTCGCAGTTTTCATAATTAACCAACGAAGTACCCTTCCTCATATTTAAAGGATACCAACGCTCCACTTTTTGAAAAAACTTGCCTCATTTAGACAATATATTGACAATAAACTCAATCTGATAGTTTTTATTAATATTCAGAAAATTGAACTACTTAAAACTAAATGGGAAGGTGTCTAAGCAAATGCCTTGGCAAAGAAGACGAACCAAAACCTGAGCCTCAGCAGTATCCTGCAGGTACTTACTTATTTGAAATTCTGATCATTAACCATAGAGATTAGGACGGATAAGCCAGGAATCGCATTATAACAAATCCGTTTCATCAATTCAAATGGAAACTTTTGACGCAAACACCTCCAGTCAAGATCAGCCTCAAAATACCGAAGTACCACTTATCGACGGCGTACCTAGCGACGATAAGAAATGGAGTGAGATATCTCCATCCCAAGAAGAGGCCAAAATAGATCAAAGCGCTCCCACCGACACGACACAAACAGAGTCTCCTTCTGAGATCATCACTAGCCCTGTAAAAGTTTCTGAGAGCGATCAAAACACTCAGACTAATGGGTCGGCCGCCGTAGAGATTGACCTTGGAGTTGCAGGTAGTGTTAAACTGTCTCAGTATTGTCTGACCGTTCATATTTAGCAAGAGAAAATCGAGGCATGTCACAACAGATGGAAACAGTTGATCTTCTTGGTAAGTCCCAATTGCATTTCCCATTGTAAGCGTTTTCTAAAGATGATGAAGAGAAAAAGCGAAGTCTAAGCATGGTTGCGACTGACAGTTCACCAAAAAGAAGCAGCATTACTCCAACAGCTCGTCCAAACTCCCAAGATCCAAAGCCATTAATCCTCCAATCCGTTGACGAAAGCGATGAGCTTCACCATAAATTTATTCAACAAAGCCACGATGCATTGGCCAAAGTACTCGAGACAAACAACTCTGAATACTCAGAGGATTACGAAAAAATCTATGAGGAGAAAAAGGAAGATCATAAGCTTAAGATCTACCTCTCTAGCTACATGACTCCTGAGAAAAACCGTGTGAATAAAGTCCGCGCTGAGTGGTACGTCCCGGTCACACCAGAGCAATTCATTGGATTCATGAATAACGTTGAAGAGCAATGGAAAGTTGATGATGGAACCATGGAAAAGTTTTATCCTGTGTCGATTATGAATGCTGAGGAAGAATCCGGTTATGTAGTATATTATTTATCTTACAAGAAGCAGATGGTCGCAAGTGCAAGAGACATGATCTATATCAAGCACTATAAGAAGTTAGATGATGATACCTACGCTGATGCGTCTGTCTCTGTCGAGCATCCAGATTTCCCAGAGGTGAAAAATTACGTGAGATGCGAATTCAAGGCGGGAGGAAACATCATTAAGCTAGTTTCTGGCAAGGAGGATGGAAAGCCAGTGTCGTTCATTAGAATGTCCTCTGAATCTGATTTCAAAACAAACGTTCCATTGTTCATGGCGAAATCTTTCACGAATTCTTCCCTGAAAGGATATATCGAGAGATGCATCAAGAGTCTAAAGACGCTCCATCCTCATCAAGCATAAGTGAGATGTAGAGGAATAGTTTGTTCAAGATTTTTTCAAGGGGTTGTTCTTTGTATTTTGATTTCTATGTGGTAGTCAGCTAATTATTAATGACTAGCAGAAAGTAGGTGGCGCTTCTCTATAAAACTATATATTGAAAAACCCTCTCCAAGTCAGAATCAATGCGCAAAAATACAATTTTGATAACGGTAAGTCAGGTAGATATTGAATTGTATTTGTTGAAATAGTTTAATCTGGGAAAGTGTATTACCAAAGAAAGCTACTAGACGATGTTATACTTAGATGGAGTGATGTATGCGTGATTCTTGAAACCACTAATCTTCAGTATTTTTGAACATTGGATAAAATCTAATATAATTGAATCAAGGATTATCTCCTTAAGGATTTAAAAAAGAATAGCTTCCTACTTTGACTCGATTTTTCTAGACATGTGTCATATCGAGGTATTGTTAAACTTATTAACTATAGTGAGTTTTACTATTTTTTGAAAAAGGCTTTGAAGAAAAGCTCTAAATCCAATAAGGCAAGGAGCACATCATTTATTCGTATCCCCTAACTTATTAATTATGTGTTATCTTCCGAATTATTCACAATAGTGTCAGTTTAAACCATTACTTAACGTTTGTCTTTTAATTAATATGCTGTGTCAAATTATGAATACCTTGGATACTAAGAGAACAAACATTAGAAGAGAAACTGCGCAAAGGTGGCCCTGCTGCAGAGAAGAAAACGCAAGAATTTATTCTATCTCTTCCACTATTAAATTCTCTCTCATTTGAATTCATCAATCATTTTAAATTTATAAATTCTAAATTTCAAAAGTTGATAAAAAAAAATGTGTGCTCTTCATTAACAAATTTCATAAGAAAAATATTACCTTGCTATATTTTGTTCTCACACTAGTGGTCTTGGGAAATAATTGAAAAACTTCTGTAAGAGAGGTCATAATTCATTTTCTCACTTAGCTTTTATGAAAACCCCTAAATAAATGTATATACTTCTCATTCACTTATTTCGAATACTTCATCTTTTCTTTTTGGTAAACTTGAGTTAATATGAATAAATCAATCTCTTAAATCTTATATAACCAACTTCTATCGTTTCAATCGTTTCTCTGCTGAACGTAGCTCCCCATCTTTCAAATCCTCTCACTTATGCGCAACCGTTTTATTCGTAGGTTCTGGAGAGATTTGGTTATCAAAGTTGTCGTTCTGAGCAGCGTCCAATCCAATAATTTTATTAATCTCCTCCTGGAAGTTCGGATCCATATCAATATATTTCGACAGTTTTCTAAGAGAAAATTACAAAAATTGTATCTTTTTCATTGTTTTACTTGTAGCCCTTGGTATGAATAGCTTTAAGCTCCCTGGCAATCGGACTAATATCACAAAATTATCAAACCTTTAATGAACCAGGTCTTTTTTACCTTAACATCGTTTTCTTTTGATCAGGAGAGCCTGCCATTTGCTGTGGCATTTGCTGTTGCTGCTGCTGTTCAAGCTCCGCCGCTTCAATTCTCTGCTGCAAAGCCTTTTCTGTCTCATTCAACGGCCGGATATACTTGCTAATTTCCGTTATGGCAAAGCCGATACGCTCTCTTTCAATCTTTGCTTGCTGAGCTGCCTCTCTAAACACAAGAAATCATTACATCCCTTCTTTCTAAGAGACTTACAATCTAGCTTTCTGCACGATCTCTCTTTGCGCCCTCAACAGCTTGAGCCTCTCCGCGTTCAGTCTCTCTTTCTCAAGGATTCTTTCCTGCTCATATTCCTACGATAGCAATTCCAGTTATCTATGTGTAGATAGATGGATTGGTATACGATAATTCTTTTCTTTCGGATATAATTCTCTTGAGTGTCCAGCATTTTCAGTCTTCTGAGCTCCTGTCTCTTTCTGAACTCATTTTCCTCCTCATTCTTAATGAAAAACATTAATCAGTCAACATCAACACAATTAGTACCTTCTGCTCTTCGACTCGCTTCTTTGCGTCGACAAGTTTCTGCTCCAAATTGCTGATCTTCTCTTTCTGAGACATCCTGACGCTGCGAGCATTCTCCGCGAACTGCGCGTTTCTTTCCTTGATCTTCTTCACCTTCTCCTTGTACATCTGCTCTCTTTTCTTCTCAAACTCCATGTTTCTCTGCTCTTTGTCCTTGACCTTATGCACGATGCTGCTGACGAAGTCTTCCTCCTTCACCACGCGGTCTTGCTTGATCGCCTCCACTTTCTGATTGAGTTTCTCAATGTGCTCATGGATTCTCTCGATCTTTGACTGCAGGTTCAGTTCAACCTTCTCTTGCGACTCAGCCACTAAAAACTCCATCAACAATGAAACTAGACCGCGGCTTACTTCTGTCATCAAGCTTCTGCTTCACCTGATTAATATGGTTTTCAAGGTCCTGCTGATGCTTTTCTCTGATTAGCTCCGCTCTGATCTTTTTCTCCTGCATTCGCTGGTCAAGCTCCTGGATCTGTCTCAGACGCGCTTCGCGTTCTTGTTCCAATTTGCGTTGTCTAGCAAGATTTATTGTGGATTAAGTTAAGGCTTAGTACTTCTCTTCCAGTCTCTGTTTCATTGAATTTTCTTGCTGAATTCTCAGTTCTTCGACCGTTCCCTCTCGGCTTCTGATGCTGCTCATCTTCTCTTCAGCTCTCTTGCGGTTTTCTTCTCTCATTTTAATCTTGAGGATTTTATTCTGCTTTTCTTGTTCCTCTTTCTTCTTCATACGCTCTTGGATATCAGCAACCATTTTTATTCTTTTCAAGTCATCGCTGTATTTTTTTAATGCTTCTCTCTATGGTTTTAACAGGTTTAATAAATTATTAAACCAAGGGAGTAGTGGGTTACCTGCTTTAACTTCTTCGTAGCGTTGAATTTATCGATTTCTTGCGAAAGTTGCATGTCAAAAACCTTGGTCTCGGCATCGTCGTCTATAGTCAAGTTGAGGTCTCTGGTAGTTTTGATTTGAGGAGTGTCATGGCTGGTTCTGAGGTAGGACACTGTCTTGTTGTAATTAGCAAGAAAGCGAGGAGATATCCTGGTGAAATGATGAGTGACGAGTGGAATGATGCTGATTTCTTACGGCAATGTGCTTTCAAGAGTAGGGGATCTCATCCGCGAGTGAGACATGTTTGTGGAACCCATATTCCCGCTGGCGTTCAAAGCATTCAAATTGGTGACTGATCCCAGCTGTACTAGGGTAGGGCTCTTTAGTTCATGCCTGATTTGAGGTTGTGAGGCAGTGTGATCGATGGTAGTAGCTCCTGCTTGCGCCAAACCTAACTTTCTTTTATGCTTGACTAAAAGGGATGAAAAAATTGTGAGCTATGCGAGTCAGTGCCTCCTTACTTATTTCCCTTCGTTTTTGCATCACGTCCCTCAGCATTTCTTGTGAGGAAAAGTTAAATTGTTGCGATTGTTATACAATATTACGATTATGTCTGACAATGTAGTGATTATAGCGTAATTGTGCGATTTCTTCGTCAGGAGCGTCCTCAGCGAATGTCTCAGGGGCCCTATGAACAGGATATTAGTCTCATGGCTGAGGAGCAAGAGTACTTTGAGTGAAGTTCCTGAGGGAGGATTCCCAGCTCGCGGCAAGCCTCCATCGTTCTAGGCGAATCCGGATTGAGTCCAAAAGCGGTTTTGGACATCGCACGCTTATTGAACCTTCCACCTGATGAGGAGGTCTGAGATTTGTCGTCAAGAGCGATTGACATTTGCTGTTTATTATGCAAAATCTGTTTTAATTTATATAAGAGGTGGACTGTACACAAATTCGTCACGAGTATTTTATCACGAAAGAACTCTTGTATAAATGCGTACACACAATTTTTTCCAAGGTAAAGCGAAGGCTCAACCAGCTAAGATGTTTACAGGAAAGCGGTTATGTTTAAAACGAAAAAGATTACTGAAATATAATTGTAATCATGCATATACAAATTTGGGAAATATTGGATTAAAGCATCTCGAATTAAGTTCTCGATAGATCTGAATGAGGCTTCAATCGGTAAGTAATACTTTCCTTTGCCAATGAGTCAGACAGTCAAATCAGCAGAAGGCGAAGATTTTCAAAAAGAAGAAAGACCGCACAATCCTGATTCAAAGCTGATGAGAGAAACCGGTAATCTAGATTGGATTAAATGGGATTTCTAAGTTCTCCGAGGAACTAAAAAACCATTAATTAATTAAATAATTGCGCTCACATTTCCATGAGCAAATATTCTTCCAATAAGTAAGAGATAAAAAGATTAAAACTTCTTGAAAGAATTATAGTTTATTTTGAAAAATTATTGCAGACTAAAATAGTTGGGAAAAAACACAGAGAGAAATAAAAATGTGGTATGAAACTGGAGTGTCTCTTGAAAGCGCATGAAGAACTTTCTCGTAGAAAATTGAGAGAAGATAAGTTTGAAATTGAGAAAATTCTTCGATTTGTGTCGACTCTATCTAACTGTCACTAGCAGAAAACTCAGTGATGAGAAATTTTGTTCAATCCAATTCGTTGATTTTGAATCTATGAAGGTAAAGTGCTTTCCCACAATCTTCTCCCCAGATACTCATCCATAGTTCCCTTGAAATTATTGTGACAAATTGAACACAGAAAGAGCCGCATAAGCGGAATCATCTCAAAGAAAAACATTTATTAACCAAGAAGTATCGATATCTTGCTCCTATCTGTCCCTAGTTTGAAAAAAATAAATGGATTGGTTTCTTGGTTGGAAAATTTTTTAGTTTTAGATGACATAATTGAACCTATCCCTTCAAAAATATGAGCTATTCTCTCAAAAAGTAATTTCTCCGGGAAATCCTTGGCAGTGGGTGAAGTCTTTAGAAATTAGCTCTTAAAATAGAAATATTCATTAAAGATAGGAGTGCTCCCAATGCTATCACTTTGCTCCTCAAATAAAAACTTCAACCTCTCAGCTACAACTCAATTTAGGGTAGGAGATCGAACATTCAATCAACCTATTAAATGCAATCTAAGATTATCAATGATTCATTGAGAACTGCAACTGTTACTATTGTTTTGGAGTTATTTTGTTCAGAACTCTATATAACTTACGAATCAATGAGTTTACTGAGGAAAGGCTTGTCAATTTGCCAATTTGTGGACAGCTTATCGTTAGTTACCTACAATCAAACAGCTAGCTAATAAAATTTAGAGTTCGGAGTTATTAATCAGAGAGTGTACCGTTATTATTGGATAGGAAAAACAAGAAGCCAAATAAATGAACTCAGCCAAACGAAATTGCTCTTAATTGATCTATTCAAGAGAAATGCACGTGTTTGACTTCGTTAGGAGTTCCTATAAGTCAATTACTTCAAAAAATTGAGTCATTTTCAAACCGATCTGAAGGAAAGTTTAACACTTTGATATTCGTTTTTATTTATTTAAAAGTAACCGATTAATAACAGAAAGCCATAAGACCGACAATCTTTCCTATGAAACATCAATCCAGGTTTGAATATAATCAAATTTCCAAATATTTATCGACACGCACACAAGAGTGTCACAACCGCGCTGCTATTTTTCAACTATTAGAATGAAATCAGTCAATTTAATCTTAATGCTTATTGCACTTCTGGCAGTAGGCGCTTTCACGACAAATACCAAAGTTCACAGTCAAATGGCACTTTCTGACGATAACGGAGAAACAACGTTATTGACGACGAATGGAGAAGAAATCACTGAAGATGGTGAAGATTATGATCAATGTGAGTTTCCAGTGATAGTCAATGAGACAGATCCTAACTGTCAGAACATTGATGAATTGATCACTGTGGTAACTGATGAAATCACTGCTCTTGGTGAGGCCAAGATCGTCGCAGAGCACAATATTCAGTTACTCAGAGAATCATATGAGTTTATCAGATCAGCTTGTATGGATGGTCCTAATGGTATTGTTGGAAACTTCTCACTAGTCGTGCCGCCAACAACAACCTCATTGCTCGAGGTTAATAATCGCAGATTCTCCAGGTTTAATCGCAACGCAAAAAATTACGTGTCCACAGATCTACTTGAAGCGAGAGCCAATAAAGCTTTCAGTTTGAGTCTTGAACTGATTGAAGATGCTCCTCATTGTTCAGAAGAAGAAAGACAAGAAAGATGCGACAGCTACCTCCGAGAGACTAATGAAACCTTGAGTGCCTTTGAGGAATTTTCAGCAGAAATCACAACAAAGACAACCTTTTTGATTGAAAGGAAAACAATCCTTATTCAATGGAGACAAGACAACTATGACTTCTGTCAATGTAATGACAGTTCCACCTACACACATGCAAAATGTTGTGGTATTCTGCCATTCTCCTCGACAACTGAATGTTCTTGCTATTATGATCCTACACAAGACATATGCTGTACACTTCCAGCTTATGAAAATAGCACACTCTGTCAGTGTAAAAGTGAATTCGATGCTACATCCTGCTGTCCTCTTACACAATACAGCTCCCTTCCAGAATGTACTTGCAGAACAGAATTCTCCATTGATAAGTGTTGTGATAATGTACAAGGCTTCGAAAATGATATTAGATGTCAATGTGAGGAAGCCTTCCAAGTCCCATCATGTTGTCATGATGGTATTTCTGAGCATGAAAACGATAAGAGATGCCAATGCTATTATGATTTCACTGAAGACTGCTGCACCATCGAACCTGAACATCCAAAATGCAAATGTGAGTTCAGCTGGAATACTGCCTACTGTTGTGCGACTCAGCAGTATGGCTCATCAGCAAGATGCCAGTGTCGAGACAACTTCACTGAAAATCCTTGCTGTAAATGGGAGGAATATCAGCAAAACATTGAATGTCAATGTAACAAGAATTTTGACGAGAATTTCTGCTGCGGATTACCTAAGTACGAAAATAACACATACTGTCAATGTCGAAGCAACTTCACGACAACCTGCTGTTCTCTTGCTGAGTACGAAGGTTATCCTGAATGTGTTTGCCAAACCTCTTTTACTCCTGCCACATGCTGCCAGTATTCGGATTTCCAAACGAGAAAAGAGTGCCAATGCCGCAATCAAAACTCTTCAACATCACCCTTGGACTGCTGTGATCAAGATATCTTTTCTACCGATCACGAGTGTATTTGCCGCAATCAAACTCAGCCTTTCGGCCTTGAAAATTGCTGTGACCACACTAAATTCAACACAACAAAAGAATGTCTCTGCAGTCAGCAAAATACTCCTACTGGAGAGCTGAACTGTTGTGAGTTCGCTCCCTTCAATACTTCTGAAGAATATGCCAAAGAATGTGCTTGTGCAAGTCAGTTAGTCCCAATCGATGATTCAGTGACTCCAGCATCAAATTGCTGTGAATTCGATTGGTTCAAAGACACCATTCGCTGTAAATGTCACAGAAATAGTGAACTCTTCGATACTGTGGCTTGCTGTCCTTTCCCAGAGTTCACCAACACTTCTCAATGTGATTGCTATAGACAAACTGACAATCCTTTGTCACCAAAGGACTGTTGTGCTGATCAAAGATGGTCCACTGATGACAGATGTGCTTGTTACAACCAAACAAATCAAACTGAGATTGATCGTCAGTGCTGTGCTATCGAAGATGATGATGACAGACACGATTGCTTCTGTTCAAATCAGCAGAATTCAAGTTCTCCTTATCTCTGTTGTGATACAAAATACTTCGATCAAACTGACGATTGTATCTGTCAGACACAACAAACTCCTCTTGAGAATGGACACAATTGCTGTGCCTATCCTCAATTCTCTTCACAATTAGAATGTGTTTGTCTCACCAACTTCAATCCTGCTGATTGCTGTGGTCTTCCAGACTATTCTGATGACAAAGATCTCTGCCCACCTCCTAATCCTTGTGATAATCAGACAGATCCTCTTTATCCTATCAACTGCTGTAACGAAGAAAGATTTACCTCTTCCCATGAATGTCTGTGTCTTTCCGTTGACGCTCCAGTCACAGCTGCTGTTAATTGCTGTAATACATCACAATGGGAGAATAACATTCGCTGTCTCTGTGACAAGCAGGACAATGGACTCTCTCCTCATTACTGTTGTGACCAACCTCAATTCGAAGGCTCTTATGAGTGTATGTGTGATGCTCAAACCGTCGGAATCGACTATCACTACTTACCACCACGTGACTGCTGTAACACTACTAAATTCAAAGATAGTCTTGATTGTTTATGTGCGAAACAAGAGGGTTCATTGTTAGAGCCTGAAGACTGCTGTAGTCTTCCACAGTATTATAGTGAGCCTGAATGCATCTGCAGCAGACAAACAGAAGCAAAACATCCACACGATTGCTGTGCTTATTTCCCATTTAACACTTATGCTGAGTGCATTTGTACCGAAGAAAATTACAAATCTCATCTTGATACCTGCTGCTCGCTCTCCAGATTCGCTACCACTCTCGAGTGTAAATGTGAAAAACAAAGCCAATCTCTTACTCCTCTTGATTGCTGCTCAGCAGTCAAATTCGCTAATGATCTCGAATGTGCTTGCAGAGCCAACTTTACAACTGACAAATGCTGTGGCTTATATCCAAATGACGACAGATGTCAATGTGCTAGACTGTTCACTGTTCCAAAGTGTTGCGTTTACGATCCTAGCAATGCACTCTGTGAGAACATCACCAACTGTTACACCAATGACACGTACCCTATCGAAGTCGAAGAAGTTACTGAACACACTTTCACTGATGATGCTATTATCTTGGATCGTGGTCTCATCTTCTTCAATCCACTGATGAGTTCCAATTCTACCACAATCAAGATCCTCAAATACCCTCTTAATGGTGAGGATGTTGATCCTGTTCAAATCAACACTGCTGCTCTAACAGAAAATGGAGCACATGTTGACTGTGAGTTGTGCCACATTTATTCTCCTGTGCTTCCATGGAATGGAACTTTCTCTATTAATCTTCTTATCTCTTCCACCCAGCAAGGCGGTTCACCATTCACTGTTTATTCAACAGCACACTTCGCTATTACTGCGCAAGTCACTGCCAGTAGCATTATCTACGAAGTTGAAGACACAAGAGGCTCTGCTGCTACTGTCAACGTCACCTTGGCCTCGCCTTCTGCTGAATGGTGGAGTTCTTTAGAAGGAAGCGATCGCTCAAGCTTCTTCGACCAATACATTCCACAAAAAGTCGAACTCGCTTTCCAAGGCATCGATTGCTGGTTGAACATCATCAGCGTCAATGACCAAATTTTCCGATCAGGAGTCTGGGCATGCCTCAAACCACAAACACACGATATCTCAGGTGTTGCTTCAAATGACATCAAAGTTCGTAACCATTTTGGTGCTTTTAGACTCGGATATAACATCTTCACCAATCAACTAACTCCTGAAGACGCAATGCTCATCTCTAACGCCTATATGGTTGCTGGTACAAAATCTCCAGGCGTTCTGAGACGTCAAGTGATCGTGCCTGCTCCTCAATTCTCTGCAAACCTTAGCACGGGCAACGAAAGCCGCAGCGGATTGTGTGAAGTTGCATGGGATTGGGGAAGAGTTTCTATCCTTCCAGCTGCTGACGGTATTCTAACCATCGCTGCTCCAGGCGTAGGAACATCAGAGTGCGGATACGTACCAAACGAGCTTTCTGCCCAATTCGGCATCATCGGTGCTGCTTTCCTTCATTCATTCGGATATATCCCAGAGTATCAACTCTGCGGTACTGTCGAGCAATCAAGCGAGGATCTATTCACCAAGACTCACGTTTGCGACGTAAACTGCGGTAGTACGGGTCTTAACGCAACTGACATCCTTGTTGAGGGGTCGTTGGGTCTTTCCGATTTAATTTCAATCGCAACGAACTTCGAAGACTACAACCCGACTCTCGCTCTCGCTCAAAATGGATCTTTCTCAGGAGCCATTTACCTCGTTGCTGATAAAAGCGCAGGAATACGTACTGTTATACCTCTTACTGGTGATCACACCGATTTTTCGGGAGTTGAATTCGCATTCACGCTGGATGTCGTTTCCTTCCCATACATTGTCTATGATGCTGCTCACGCCGATGTCACGGCTGAACTTGTCTTCAATGTCAGAGTCTTAGGTCAGAAAACGATCAGCGTCGTCTTTTTGATCAAGAGAAATGGTAAATCATTTACTATTAGACTTTTCATTCTAATTTTTTTTAATTTCTAGATGAAACCGGTAATTTCGATATCGTGAAGAAGTTACAAGGAGGAGTTAGAACCCACCATTCAGAAGACGATGAACTGACCAATGTCACGTCGCTAGAATACAAAGGCAGTATCATCT
>ENA-UOTX01001539-UOTX01001539.1-compost-metagenome-genome-assembly--contig:-NODE-1539-length-16465-cov-24.719124_pt1 | contig 16465 bp, 7 predicted proteins | sample MGYA00238143_ERZ746982 | MGnify/ENA primary metagenome ERZ746982 (study PRJEB28758, sample SAMN06268862) | compost metagenome | isolation source: single cell | place: USA: California, Emeryville, Joint... | reverse complement strand
AGTAATGGAGTCAACAAAGGTCAAAATAAAGGGTAAATACCATGACTTTGTTGAAAATTTCTGCTTCTTTTGACAGATTGCCAGAAGAAGCGTGCTTTAAAATGAGGTTTAGAAGTTTATTCTCAGCCTTAGGGATCAGATGAGCTTTAGGACTAACGTCGAGATTATCGTCGTCTGCCTTATTTTTCCTTCCACTGATCAGTTCAAGGGCCGATTCGCCTTCTTTAAATGTGATTTGTGTTTTAGAGCCCAATTTCCTCAGCGAAGCTAAAATTCCTTTTTTTTCAAACGTGAGCGATTTTTCGGTTTTTCCTGTGGCTTTTGGTGAGAGATCATGCTTCCCGGAATCATCATTGAACGATCCTCCACTTCTGCTGTGAGAACTTTCACGCTGCGCATTTGCCTTAGGCGTCATCAGCTTCTTCTGGATTTCGATAATCGAATCTGGGTTTGTTAGCGACCTCCTCGGCTTGTTAGTCGGCGACTGCGATGGTAGTTTCTTATAAGAATCGATAATTTTCGACTGCGATTTCAAATCAGAATTCAGTTTATATTCATCGCCTATGCTATAAGTTGACGGCCGATTGTCTCCCAGCGGGATAAATCCCAGCGTAGGAGCTATATTGCCAGTCCCCATACCCTCATGCAACGGAATCGTGGGCTTGATATTGCCTGTTTGGTAGTCAAACGAACCCTGCTCGGTTTCTGGTGCGGGGTCTTCCTCTGAAATTAGAGTTTGTTTTTTCCAATTTGTAAGCGGTTTGAATTTCTCGGCTCTGCCTCCTTTGGTTTCTGTGGATAATGCTTCAGCTATTAAACAAAAGCTCGATTAGATAATTTCCCAAAAATAATAGAAAGATATCCAAATAGATCAAGGGACGAATGCTAATTACCCAATTTCTTTTCTTTTTCGGTTCCAAAGTGGCTTTTTGTTTTCATTTTATTGGTGTCTGAGCGCTGAAAGATACTCACCTCGTCGGGCGAGACTTCTTTTGCAGAATGATGGCTTTTATCTTCGCTGTCCTCGAGAGAGGGGAAATCGAGAATGGTTTTGAGGTCTGCGTTCTTATTACTCGGTGTATAGGCATTTCGCTTTGGGCTTGCGTTCTCATTGGCTGCGCCAATGCGGTAATTCCCATCTCCTGAGTTAATAATCACGATATTGGTGTTGTGATTATTAACCCAGTACTTATTATCTTTGGACATGTGTAGTACGTTAGTCTGATAGTATTTGTGTGGATTTGATAGTGCAAAAGGTATTTCAAGCCTGATTTTGATGTTTCCTGAATAACGTTAAGCTGCTACTGTTTTGCTTAGAAATAAAAACTTAAATCAACTCCGTATATTCGGTTTTTGTTATTTCCACCAGAATCTTATTTCTAAGTTCGATGATGATAATAATAATTGTATTCTCTCGATTTATACTGCACTGCAGATTTTAACCCTCAAAATAAATGAAATACGCTGACTATCATAACTGAGTTAGATGTAATTCCGAAAATGCTCTCGATCGTCTTTTTTTTTTCCTTCTTAGAGAATAAGAGTCCTGTACAAATTATGAAAGGAAAGCAGTCTCAGCGTATTCATATTTAGATATAGAAAGAATCATAGATACAATAGATTTGAACCTGGTTTATGCAGATTTTATATAGATACTATATAATATTAAAAAACAGTGTTGAGGAAACGAGCAACAACAACTGTTGTAAGTGCACTACTTACAAGAGATTAAAGATCTTCATCCCAATCTTCCTCCATTTCTTGCCTATTTATTTCTATTTTCCTCACCTCTTGAAATCCTGCAGACCCATTATTTTCAACTTTGGAGCTTCGAGTTCCCGTTTTCATTTCATCCCATGCGCTAAGGACCACTTGTACAAAAGTTTGAGAAAAGTAAAAAAGAGTTAATTTTACATCCGGATTTCGTGTTTGACTCAGTGTCATCCCAGTCCCAGCCGCTCTGCTGCTTTGTCGGCTGCTGATTCGTCTTTCCACTTGCTACTTGCGTTCGCTCAGGCTCGTTATCCCAGCCGTCATGATTAAATCGTAGATTAGTAGAAAACTGAATTGCTGTTTCTATTTCAATAATAATTTAGGAAGGGAATTCAACCAATAGACTCTACTGTTTTCATTCTCTGAAGGAGCGAAGTTATATTTTACTTCGGGCTGCTTTTTTGGTTTGTCGTCGTCCAGCTTTTTCTTCAAGAAGTCGAGATCACCATCATCATCCTCTTCTTCTTTATCATCATTTCTCGGTTTCCTTCGAATAATTTCATTTTCAATGGGAGTATCTTCAACATAGTCTCTGGCGAGTTCTTGTTTCTTGACTGGATTGGTCTCCGCAAATACAATTTTTTGAGAATTCATCGCTGCTGTTTTATTGAAATCGAGAGGCGTATTGCTGCTTCTTCGAAGAATATGTCTCATTGCTAATGACGGTCTCTGCTTGATCTCACAGTTACCGGAGTGCACATTGTGATCGATGCTGATAACTTCCTCATCTTTCGCACGAGACACTCCTTGGTTGCCTTGATGTTTTTGCGGATAACTTGTCTTATCAGAGCCATCAAAAACCTCGATAGGTTCTTCTTTAAGACTCACCTTTTGCTCACTTTCTTTGCATTTTTCTTTAATATTATGATCTGCATCCATCTCCAATACAGTTTCTTTTTTCTTCAGTCTTTCAGGCTCTTTTTTGGTCTCATTGCCCTCGACATTTTTCTTTTATTTTTCAAATAAAAAAAGATGAACTAAGATTCGTTTACTTGAGTTTCTTTTTCTGCTGTGATCTCCTGAGAGTCTTTTATCCGCTGCGATTGAATGGGCATCGATATCTCCTCATTATTAGTTCTTTTCGTTTCGTTTGCTAATTCTTTTTCAGTTGCAATCTTTCCATTTCCAACAGCAACCCCCTGGTCTTTATCATTCACCGCTTTTTGGGCCGTCGATACAGAGGACTCAGGCGTGCTTTGATCTCCGGGCTTTTTCTCGAATACCGCAAAAAGCCAAGACATTTTTTCCTTGAATCTTGCTACAGTCTTCACATCCAGCGCTAAATACTATCAGAGTTTGAATCGATTTGCTGTTTACGATGTAAAGGCCCATTGGTAGTCCTACTAAGAATATGCCCGAAACCGTACAACAAGAATAAATAAAACGTTTCATCTTCAACAAGCAGCAGATAATTTCTATAAAACGTTAAGATCTGGATTGGAAAAGGCAAGTCTCCTTTCGATTTTTTATGATTGTAATCTGAAGGAATAAACGTAGCGTCTACGAACGTAATTTCCTAACGCCACTCATGATTATCTCAAACCTGTAGTCATAGTACCTCAATGGGGATATATTTCTGCTTGGACGAAGCGCTTTTTGCATACGAAAAGGTTAACGAATACAGATCCAGAAGAAATATTCTTTCATCGTAATTTTTCCCGACAATTTTCCCAAGTGAGCCGTCATTTCGGTGTTTTTTCGCGGCTCCACTCATCGTCATTGGACCCTATTTCCAATCAGGATATTGGGAAAACAAATAAAGTAACCTGGTACTTTGGATCCAAGTAAAAAACACTATTTGGCTGAATTGTGAAGAAGGAAGATTTCTAAATCTGACTATAAATAAATTTTATCAGCCTCATACACTGGTATCAATAATTAGAATCGGTGACCCCCCATTCAACGGCTTTGATCAAGTCGGTTCTAACTGAACTACTGGGTCGTTTCAGTTGGTTTCTAGGAATTTTTTGAATTTTAATGTGTGAATTTTTTCCTGAATTTAATAAGCATGATCTGCTTTTTTACTTCTTAGGAATAAACAAAAAAAAAACGTTCTCAATTCGAGAGAAACATTAAATCATAGCCTATTAATCCGAGCCTAAGAATTAATCGTCTTGAGGAGCGAGTAGTTTTTTCTCGAGGTCAGCTCTGATTTTCCTCTGTTTGATATCCAACCAGTCTCTGTAGGCTGGCGTAATGAACATGCAGCCGACGATGATGGTGAATGCTGTGTTGAGGAAAAAGTGTGAGAAAAAATGCATGAGAGGGAGAGCAGAATTACCCGTGAAACAATAAAATACTTGATTCACTGAAAGTTGAGGAACGAGGATCGACATCACCATGGCTCCAAAGCTTCCTGAAGCATCGATGGTACCAGAGATAGTTGAAAGAGCTCGCTCGTTTCCGGCAATGGCTTTATTTTTGGCCTGATTTCACTTGATAAGTACTCGCTTTAAAGGTATATAATGTTACCAAATCGGTGGCAATTGCTGTTCCGATGACCAGATAAGGTCCTCCAAAGAAGAAACTGAACAGAATGAACATCCAAGTGAACGCTGTAATGCTGCTTTGGACCACCGTCATCATAAACATGAAACCACCGGCTATAGCAAACATAATTGGAGCAGCCAATGCTCTAATATTATTTCCATTACACACCTTTCACAAGCAGCATCTTACCTTGATTGCAACACATCAGTGAGTCCTCCGAAGAGGATACCACCGACCAGCTGGGCCAGATCACCGTATTGAGTAATTTTAGTCGCAATCTAATATATTCATTACAAAACCACGCACATTCAATTCATAATACCACTGGGTCATGGACGATATTCTGCTCAACCTGAGTTTTAAATCCGTACATGATACCGTAAGCAATGGCCTTTGAGCAAGCGTAAATCACGCAGTACATGAGAACTCTACCGCAATAAATCAACAAAGGAAGGCCAGATATATCCTACCCAGGGAGTTTGAGAGCCTCGAAGAAGCCAACACCCTTTTTCTTTGCAGGTTCTGGTTCCACTGGTGAAACCATTTTGCGGCTTTCATCAAGCTCGGACTCAATATTTCTTACAGCAGCGAAATCGTTTCGCGATTCTTCAGTTTTGTTTACAACTTCTTCATCCTGATTCTCCTTTTGCTCGAAAATCGGTTCAGCACCGGCTCCATGAAACAGTCTGGACTCTTTAATAGAAGTTCGCTTTCCTCCTTCGATTGAGCATCCGACGTCTTCTGGGTAAGGTCTCAGGACAAGAACGACCAAAATTCCTGTAGCAAGGACATACCCAGCTGAGATAAGCACTACTTTATACTATCAATGAAATATAACTTAAACGATGCGTCTCTCGGGATGTTTGCTTACCCAGATATTCTTCTCGTCCCCAAAAATAATACCGAACTGCTGTCCCATGATATTTCCAACATTCGAGCAGGTTGACCAAACCGTAAGTACTAATCCTCTCGTTCCTTTGCTAACCCAATTTCCGATGGAGGCAATACAGGCAGGCCAGGCCTAAATATCAAAAAGGGAAATTAAAATGCTTATTTTGAGGTTAACGGTTACAATTGATTGAGACACGCCATTCAGAGCGAAGAAAATGGAATATACAAACATGTTTGAATACCCGTTTGCGCCCATCAAACCGACAACTCCATAAAAAATTGCCGTCAATAATAATCCAGTGAACAAGAAGTAGCGAAGGTTGACTTGGTCTCCAATCCAACCCATGAGGAACATACCGACACAGTAAAACCCAAGGAAAATAGCGTCGATAATTCCAGACATGTGCTGAGAAATAGAGGAGTTTTCTGCAAGATCAATTTCTATATTTGACCATGACGTTCGAGATGCGTGCATTGCAGTGTAGCATATGTATGTTGATATGAGTGCTACGGCCCGGTAGATGTGTTTCTTGAGTTGCTTTGGCTTCCTTGAAAAATCGTGAGGATGAGAAGGGGAAAGGTGTCATGCTTACATTTTAGATAGCTCGATTCTTGATGATGAATAAAATTTACTTAAAGATTAGCTCCGAAAACTTGAGTGGATTTGACAAAAACACCCACCATGCGTTAATCTTTAGAAATCACATTATTAAGGTTTGGGCTATGCAAGCAACCTATAGCTATACTCAAGCAAGCTGGATCAACTGGCCCCAAAAATTCATAAGAAAATTCTGAAAGGTAGTTAGTCCATTGAACCATAAGAAGTTACTGTTTGACGAAAAAGCTCCGGTAATAAATGGAAGGGAAAGCGAAAACTCTTACACCCGATACCTTCAGTCTTTAGTTAGTTTTTTTGTAAAGAAAAAAAAACACGAAATCTATTTGGTTGATCATGGTTCCATAGAGCTGTGTAGTTTTTTGTACCGTGATGATGTTCTTCATACCACTCTTGAAGTGGTTAGCTTCTTATTTTGTGTAAAAAAATATGTGAAGTCACTCTAAGTGGGAAATTATGAACTCAATCAATTTATCAAACTTATTGGAATTGTGCTTTGAAATTTCGAAAGAAGATATGATTTAATAATCAAATAAAATATTTGATTCAAAAATACACTCTCAATTCTAATATCTATCTCTCTTCAACTTTTGGACTGAAAAAGCAATATAGGCGATCAAAGCAGCCTACAATAAAATCTGCAGGCTTGAGAAGTGTTTTTTGAACGAATTATTATGTGGCAAGTTGTCTCCGTATTTTTTTACTCCTTGAAGTGGCTCTCAAATGCAGATTTTAAAACATTGCTGGTTTTCTTTTCCAATTTTAGCTCCTTTCTCTCTGGTATCAAGGTATTAACAACGCTCGATTTCTATCATATGGTTAAAGGTGTGAAAAATTCATAATTTTGGTCATAATTATTCGTAAAGGTAAATCGAAACGTACTCTTTCTGTATCATAACACTCTTCGACAACGTTAATTCTGTAATAATGAACTTCTGAATAAAGAATTACGTGTATTTCAAGATTCATTAACAATTTCAAAGACTGAACAAACTAAATATTCAATCAGTTATTATTCATTTAACAAAAATGAAAAGAAAGTCCTGTTAATTCTAAACTACTTATTGATGTGCAGTAGCTTCAGCAATAATACACTTATTCATCACTAATTATTCGCACAGAAAGAATATCTCAAAAATGAATAAAAAAACAATTCCAATATACAAGCAATACTTCGACAAGACAATAATTATACTTACATAAACACTAATTTGAGATCACTATTCCAACTAGTTGCCAAGATGGATGAAACCAAATGCAAGTATTATAATAAAATCATTTAGTACAACTACACTCCAAGTACATCTGATACTTATTATTGGGCCTCTATCTCAGATAGTTGAACTTTCTACTTATCATGCAATCCACAAAATATATATATAAATTTTCACTTGGATATCATCATGATTCAGTAGATATCTTGACCACTGTCCTTTCTGTTTCCACTCTGTTTCATAAAACTTCTTTAACTTTTAGCCATGGATTATTAAAATCATCTATTATGAATCCAACAAACCCACATGAGAAATATGAATGTAAAATCACGTCTAAAACGCAACTATGAATAGTTTCTTAAAAGACTAATTCTGTAGTCACCCACACAATGTGTTGATTACAAGCTCATGGAACTTATTTTAAAAAAGAAAGCCATATTAAATCCATTAAAAATTGAGGCTACCTTGTTCACCTTTGGTAAATTTTGCTATTTTAATTCGTAAAGACGTTCCGCTATCTAAACTCCTCTCCCTCTTGCACCGGAAGGACTTACTGGCTGTTTAGAGGTGGAAAGAGTTCAGGAGTGTAATTTTCGAGTATTGTGCGGAACTGGTTATACTCATTAACATGTTGAGGCTTTGCTTTTCCTCGAGGGTTATTAAAATTACCGCCTGGATGGAAAGGCTCGCTGGATATCTTCCCGCTTTGCTTGCACTTAAACTTTAAATTTTGAGGCTTTGCTGGTTTCTTTGAACCGAATGGTTCTTCTTGTAGCTTAAAACTTATCCGTTGAGACCCGGTCTCCAAGTTTGAAACCGCTGACAGAATCAGCTCATTGGGTTTGTAGTCAAATTTCTTTTTGCAATCTTTTTCGTTAGATTTCCAGGCTTTGTCTTGTCCTTCAAAAATGAAGTTAAGAGATAAGGAATTGGGAGTCGTTGCATTCGTTGCTGGTGTTAACTGAGGAGAAATATTAATTATTTCTTCTAGCAAAGGAGGAGATTTTAGAATTGGACTGCTGATATTGCTCCTTGGTCCCTTGTACACGTCATCTGATTGTGTTCTATCTCGAGCCAGAGCTGGCGGAGTTTGGGCTTGATAGAACTGCCCTTGCTGTTGCTGCAGTTGTTGGGTTCTAATAACAAATGGATTGTCCTTCCCAAGCAGAAATTGCAGCGGATCCATGTCTTTCTTTGATTCTTCAGCTGTCTGGTGCGTGTTTGTATTCTCCTTCTGATACTCGCTTTCTTCAACCTCCTCCGCTTTTATTGTGAAAGATAGCTTGCCGATATGAATGCCTTGATAATACGGTTGTATGGTGTTAAAAGCCGCTGAGTATCCATAAGGATTTGCATAAAATATTTGTGTGGTAGGATCTACCATAAAATTCCCTTTATTCCAATGCGTTCCCATGTGGATATTCGGGAAGGTTGTCTCTACATTATTCACTAGGAGAGAGATAAGCGAATTTATATAGCAATGTAGCTTGAGATGACAGTTAGAGGGGTCCTTCCGGTTGTAATATCCAATGGAATAGTTTTGCATGGCTAGATTTTGATAGCTTGAACTGCAAAAACTTTGGTACTGATCCTTCGGAATCGGTCTTTCATTGTAATATTCAACGGGTATTTGTCCGTCTGCTATCGAATTAAACACCGTATTGAGGTGAGCTGCCATCACTTTGAATAGCGCTCGATGTTTCTCTAGCATCTCGAAATTGATGATGTATTCCAAGAGGTCCCTTTCCTCGATTCTCGGGTATTTTTCGATGATTTCGGTCTCATTTTCGATGTCTTCGATGGTTAGAATGACCGCAGAGCTTGCGACTGGGTTAGATAGCCGACTATTAAAATTGTCAACTAATTGTGAGAGCGGAATGAGCGAAATCAGGACATTCGGTTTGTTTTCTCTGACGTAAAGGTAAGTCTTCTTCATAGGAGAGACTCGCGTTCTGAGATTAAAGTCGCTGAGAGCTTGCAAGAACTCATCGATTATGCATTTTTGATCAATAGTAAGGATTTTTTCTTTTTCTTCGTCACAAATGTTCAGCCAATGTTTTGTATGATAGCTGTCCTGAGTCGCTGCACCTTGTGCTTGAAGAGAACTGATCAAGGTGTCCAAGTATCCTTTCGTTTGAGAATTCATTTAAGCAGATTATTAAAACAATCAGTGGTGATCGGATTCTTAGAACGATACTTCACTAAAAATTTTATTTGTGACCAGGAAGAACATTAACGAAGAATTTCCCATGTTTAATCATTCTCTCAAAATATCAAATCTCCTTTCTCTTAGCTAAGAGTATGCATGAATAGACCAACACATCCAAATTTCTCAAGTTTTTGAAATGCTCTGCTCTCAATATTTATATTTAGAAATCTCATACAAGCTCGATCCGAGTGGACATTCCACTGGAACCAGTAGGAAGAAGGGTCATGTGTCTATTTTTTCAGAACAGCGGGTTATACTCTGATGCTAAGCTATTATTAGAAACACCTGAGACCATTACGTGTCAATAATTGAGCCATACATATCCGAATTAAATTTTATGCCTCAGACATGAGAAATCAATATCCTATTAAAGTATTTTGACCTCTTTATTTAAAGAAATCAATAAAATTTAGTATTAAACTTAATTAGTAGAACTGAAACACTATCGTGTTAACTACTAATCTTTAGTTGCTTTTCCGTTGTATTACCATTAGTGTTTTTTTTTTCTAATTAGTACTAATCTCTCAAAATTATTATAATTCAATCTGAAAAGCTGGATAAATAAATAATTAAAAAAAACTGAATAAATTTACATTGAATTTAGTGGTATCGGTAATAATAATTGGGATTTAAGCAACAAAAAAAAGTTCAAATCATTCTCTCTTGGTAAATGCAGCGATTAGCTTTAGAGATTCATCAAAACAACTCGTTGCTTTGACAGCAGCGCTTCTGTATCGGTAAGCAAAGTATTGATTGAGAAAAATTACGTCATATGAACTTCAAACGCATTTTCTGATATTCTAAACACCAAATTTGAAATTTAAAATTGGTTAAGCGGGAACTATCTTCTGATAACTATAACGCCTTCATGACACTATTGATTGATCCTTCTACAGCCTATAACTAAAGGGATAGGTCTTTCCCACTCAAAAAAACAAGTGGATTTGAGCTTTTGCTCGAAATAATGGCTTTACTGCTTCTTTCATGTGAAGCGCTATTATAAAACACTCTTCCTACAGAATTTAATCAAATTAAGAGTCTGACGACTCGAATTCAAATTGCGAGGGATAATTAACAATAATCAATTAATTCTTTTTTCAAAAGAAATTAAATCGCGTTCGAGTTCAGCATTATTCATTCATAAGATCTAATAAAATGGCCAGGAAACGTAAATCCTCCGTGAAGGCGATCAAAAAAAAGCCTCCAATTAAAAAAAAGGATAAAATCGAGGTTGAGGACAACCTATCCAGCATTACTGGTATTTACTGCATCATATTGAATATCCCGCCAACCAACTTTTAGGAGAGTCAAGTGAGTCTGAGGCTGAACAAGCCAAAGGCGAGAAAGATACCCGGATACAAGAGCAAGCGCTTCAATCAGATGAGGTATTCAGCATCTAATTGAATCATTCACTCTGACATTCATTTTTTTATGCAACAAGGAGGAGGAAAACCTTGTCAAAGTGTTCAAGATTGAACTACCCGATACCTTTGAGTCTTTCGCGGACTGTTCAAGTTACCTCGAACCGGCTGTCCACGAAATCGAAAAATATCTCATACAAAAGGTACACAGAATATTATCAAAAATTCTCTTTAATTTAACTTCTTAAATTTATCAACAGAAAGTTAATGAAGACGATGCCTCCGAAGAGGAAGAAGACCAAGATGAAGAGAAAGACGAGATCGGAGCGATGTTCAACTTCTATGGAGCTCTCATCAAGAATCTCCTCGTGACCGAGCTTTCTAAGAACAGTTTAGTGTTTAAACTCTACAAACCCGAAATCAAGAAAGCTACCGGTCGGAATGCGAAGACCCGAGTTGCTTATAAAGATATTGTGAAGGAAGAATTCGCAGCTTTCCTAAAGAAAAAGAAGCTAAAGACCCTCAGCGGCTGCAAATTGAAGCTCGACATCGAGAAGAACGACTCCGTGGAGTTGACTCCTACAGACTTTAGTGAAGGAGTGTTGCAAGAACTGATTCATAAATATGACACTGCGCTGAATACAATTGATGATAAGACATTCCGCCGCACCTATTTTGGAAGAGATGAGCCAAAGGAGGAGGAGAAAAAGGGAAAGAAAAAGCAAAAAGGGAAGAAGAAAGAAAAGAGCGTAGAGCCGGTCAAGATGCCGATGTCTGAGAAAGTGAAGAAGCTCGCGCAGGACCTCAGAGAGGCGCTAGGTAATGCGCCTGAAGGCGATATGGATGTTGAGGATGAGAAACCAAAAAGAGGTAGAAAAGCCGGCAAGAAGAAGGAAGCTGGCAAAGAGACCGTGTATGGTGGATCGTATAGCATATTAACCCCAAAGGAAGCCGACGAGTTGGACGAAGACGCAATCGAAACGAATATGCAAGAGCAAGAGCTTCGAGAAAGACTAGTCAATGAGTTTAACAGTCCTCAGGAATTCTACCAGAAACAAGAAGATGGGTCCATTAAGTTCACTACCAAGCTGTTAGACAACGAAAAAATCACTCACTGCTCGATGTACACGCTGCTGCTCATCTGCATTGTCCTAGGGAAGAGAATCGCACTAGCTGAGTCGGAACTTATAGACCAAGAGTCTCTAGAAGACCTGTTGGAGGTGGCGAAATACATCCCTCTGCCTATCGGGAATAACTTTACAGACTTGCTCTCTAAACAATCGATTGGAAAAGCACTTGATCTGATGCTTGAGGATGAACTGCTCAACTGCATGCCGCATTCAACCTACCATAAGGTGCTTAAAAGCTTCAAGGAAGAGACCCATGAGATGAACGTAGTCTCTTCAAAGATCTGTCCGCTACTGTGCAAATTGTACCTTCATAAGAGCTGTATGGTTAGCACGGAAACTTACAAAAAACTCGATACGTACAAAAAACAGCTGGATGCTCTGATCAAAATCTACAAGTATTTTGTTGAGGATATCAATTACCCAAAGGTTGGCTCCAAGACGACTCCAAAATCAGGAAAGATTTCCCAAAACCGCGTTCAAAAGCTCTATACTGAAGCAAAGGCGATTTCTGGTATGGAGGAATACAATGAGCTTGAGTTCCTCAAGACGGAATTTAACATCAAAGACACCGAGGAGGTGATCAAAGAGACAAAAGAGAGCAAAGAGACGAAAGAGACCAAAGAAACGAAAGAGACTAAGACGACTGGCAAAGGAAGAGGAAGATCCAAGGGTAAAAAGGAAGAAGAGACAAAAATGGACATTGAAGAGCCTGAGACCAAAAAATCTGAAAAAGGCTCCGTTGCGAAAAGCGAAAAAGCCTCGGCTCAAAAGGAAGTCACTGCGAAGGCAACGCCTGGTAAGGACGCGAAACCTGAACCAGAAGTTCCTGCTGTGAAGACTGAGCAGGAGAAACTGAAAGAGTACGAGGAAGTGCTGAGACAGGAAATGAAGACTCTGATGTCCAAGATGACCGTCGATCAGGCCAAGAAAAAAATAACCCAACTCTCAAAAGACCGCAAGAACAATGAGCAGGAAATCATTAATCTTGAAGAGCAGATAAAGAAAGTCGAAGAGTGGATCAACGACTACAATGAAGCGATTGCTGAGGGGAGAAACCCAAGCAAAGGCGGTGATCTGGTGAATAGAATCGAGAAAATAGAGCTTAGAACAGAAGAGATGGTGTCTCTGTTCGATAAATACATGCGATACCGCTTATGGAAGAATAAGTTTGCTGCCGCTCAAAAACTTTTGAAGAAATCTTGGAAAACTCCAAGCAAAAGCAGCGGAGGGGACGGAATGGCTGAATTCAAGAGGTTCTATGCTGATATGCTGACAATGAGAGACCTCGAGGAGTTGTTGGAAGAGTCAGCGGGCTTGACTCTGGAACCGGCAGAAGAGTCGAAACTCAAAGACATCAAGGGCAAGCTGTCTGTGGCACAGGACCTTCAGAAGAAACTTAATGAAGAACTTCAGGATCTATACGACGTGAAGAAGCTGCTTGAGTATGAGAATGATATCAAATACTTGAAAGTCAAGTTGCCTCAGCTCGAGACGATTCACAAGCGAAGGGTCATAAACCAGAATGCGATCGATGTGATCGAAGAGACCACCAGCATCGAGCAAGTGGAAGAGTTTCTCAAGAATGTGTCAAACAATGCTACCGAAATCGACAATGAAAACTACAATAAGCTTAAACTGAAGCTGACTGAAGGACGCCGTCTTCGCCAAGCTGCGAATCTGCTGAGCACAACTCACAAGGAGTATTACTACCACGAGGTGAACGAGATCCGTAGCCTCGTGAAAGAAATCGAGGACTTGAAGGTTACCTTCGAGGAGCTCGATAGACTGAGGAACATCCTGAAAATGTTCGCTTGGCTGCTGAAGATTTATCATCTGATTCGTGATGAGAAGGAAGAAGCTGAGCAAATCGAGCAGCTCCTCTTGAAGAAGCTCGACACCGATCTGCCTTTCTTCAACACCGATGAGGTTATCGAAGCCTGCAACGAGTTCCTCGACGATAAAGGACAGACCGCACAAGGACTGGCTCCTTTGAAGCAAGCCATCGAAACCGGTGAAAATATCCCAATGGCTGATCGCAAGATCGAAAAGCTGTTTAATAGCTTCTCTTCACAAATGTGGCTGAATGAAAGCGAGCGGTTCCTGAGCCGCTCGAGAACCACCAAGGAGCTCGAACGCTTCTTGAGCGAGGGATCGAAAAAACTGCTCACTAAACTCGATCAGGAGACACTAAATAAGCTGTACACTGAAGCTGAAAAGGTCAAAGACTGGAAGAAAAACTTCGAAGCGCTGAGCCAAACGAACGTTGAAGACTATATTCGCAATAAACTCGAAAAGGACCTTAAAGACACTAAAAAGGACAAGGTCTCAGACTTGAAGTGGAAACTTACGAAACTCAAGACAGAGTTCACGGTCGATCTGTCAAAATATTCCGATCTTGAAAAAAGCAATGCGGTGGTCCAGAAATACTTGAACTGGATTACTTGGTGCTCAACTGTTGAAGAAACCATGAAAAACGTCAATAAGGGCAAGCAAATCGCCAGCTACGATGACCTTGAGCAGCTGTATAACGAAGCTAAGGAATGCCAGGTTCCAAAGACTCTTGAATATTATAAGACAGTAGAGAACTGGTTCGCCGTGGCCTCAGAAGTGCTTAGAAATTATCGAGTAAAGTTCGAAAGCGAAAAGATCGCTGAAGTTAAGAAAAGCGTGCAAAAGAGCGTCGGAAAAGACTCTGCGAAAAAGGTCGTTGAGAAGCTCCGTGTGTTGCCTTCGCAGGCAGATGCGATTAGAATCAAGAATGACCTTGAGAATAAAGCGAGCTTTGTGGCATTCAAGCAAGAAATCGACAATTTGAACAAGAGTTTAAAAGCCTATGAAAAATGGCAAGCGAGACTGGAAGAGCTCGTTAACACTGAAGGACCGAGACTTTTAGAGTCGGCGAAAGAGAAGGATGACCTGTTGGACGACTACGAGCAGATTGGCAAAGAAATTGGACACTTGAAGTTGGATTTAGCTACATTGGACCTGCGAAATCCAGAGGATGAGGTAAAGCTTACAGATCTTGAATGGCAGTACAAGACATACGGATTGATGAAAAAAAGAAATAAAGAGGCTGTGGTTGACGAATGGAAAAGACTGATCACTTACGTCACTGACCGCCCTGACGCCGACCCTACTCCGAATAAAATCCTCACGAAATTCCTCAAAGACGAGATGACCAACTCCAAGAAACTCCATAAAATTGTCAAAGGGCTGAGAAAGAAAGAAAAATCAACCGAAATCACCACGCCTGAAGACGCTGAGAAACTCCTCACACAGATCAGAAAGAGTCTCATAAAGCTTCCAGACGATGAGACCTTCCTGCTTGAACTCACGGCGAAGATCAAGAAACTGATTCAGCGAGCTAACCAATTGGTCAAGAGCAAGGAGAAAGAACCCATCATCGAATTCACGAAGACTTTGGACCAGATTAAGCATTCTCCGTTTACATTCAAAGCGGAAGAGGACAAACTTGAAGCGGTTATCAACACCGCGAATAAATTGGCCAGCAGTATTCAAAAGGGCAAGGACGTGGACCTCGAGGTCGTTGATACCGTGCTTGAGCAGTACGCAAAATGCCCTGTTTTAATTCCAGAAGTGCAAAAACTGAAGGAAAGTTACGAGGAATCCAGGAAGAATTATGAGATCTACCAGACAGAACTCTGCGACTTAATCGGCAACTACATGTCGGCTACCTTTGAAGAAATTCTGGACATGAGCAAGAAGCTCGATGGCATTAAATGGGACCACGACGGCCAGCTAACTCAGAAGAAAATGCAGGCGTATATCCTCAAAATAGAGCATTTGCAGAAATACGAGACTGAGGATGTCACCCCACCTTCACCTCCTGTCACATATAAGATGTTGAAAGGCTTTGCAGAAGAGGGTAGGAATCTATTGAAGCATATTACTGACAATAGAAACCTCGATGAGGCTGTTGCATGGACCGAGCGCATTGTGAAGAAAGTGGAGGACAGAATCGAGGATCTCAAGCTGATAAAATCCATCGATGTGCTCGATAGAACGCCGAAAATTATCTTCGGATTCGTGAATTACTCACAGGAACTTAACGAGCGTAAGGCCGCTCTTAGGAAAGGAAGCAAGAAGGATATGGACATCGAAGAGGAGGGTACGATCAGCTATAGCAAGAGTCCTAAGAAAGGAGATAAAAAGCTAAAGAAGGAAGAAAAAGCTAAGCCAGTGAAGAGACTCACCGATGTCGTGGTGAGACCAAATGACCCTGTGGGAACTTTGAAAGATTTGCTTGAGAAAAACGACACTTTGCTTCTAAGCAACAGAGAGGCGCAGAAATACGCAGAGAAAGTTGCGAACGGCTTCCCGATCATCAAGAAAAACCCTGAACGTCTAGGCCGTTTCGTTACTCTAATGAAGGCCATATTAAAGTACTCTAATATCGCGAGAAATCTCCTTTCATTGGAGTTCGATATCAGCGAAATCAGACATCTCCTGAAGAGATCACCAAGCGAGTTGGCAATGATGGATAGAAGACTTGAAGATCCTACTAAGCGCAAAATCATTAGGTTTACGAGCAAGGAAGAAGAGGATACCACGAAGAAGGTGAAAATGACTGAGACTGCGAGAAACCAGCTCGACACGTCGAATCAATACACGAGAGAGTCTTACAGAGAGCCAGATAGATATCCGCTGGGCAGCACTCAGACACTCCCCATTTTGAGTCAGAGAGCCGAATTGCAAGAGCCAAAGCCTATGGCAGCGAAAAAGTACTTCTCGATTCAGCACGTGGCTAATGAAGACAATCT
>ENA-UOTX01001538-UOTX01001538.1-compost-metagenome-genome-assembly--contig:-NODE-1538-length-16475-cov-12.407489_pt1 | contig 16475 bp, 8 predicted proteins | sample MGYA00238143_ERZ746982 | MGnify/ENA primary metagenome ERZ746982 (study PRJEB28758, sample SAMN06268862) | compost metagenome | isolation source: single cell | place: USA: California, Emeryville, Joint... | reverse complement strand
AATTCTTACCTGATAATAATAGGTTTCACTGCTCATTTGAGAGCCAACACCGCCGGACAAGCTTTCCCACAATGCGTGTTCCACCATTGGGCTCAAGTCTCTGGTGATCCATACCAAGCTGACTCCAAGGCCGGCTCCATCGTTGTCGATATCAGAAAGAGAAAGAACCTCAAGGAAGGTATCCCATCTTTGGACAACTACATTGACAAGCTCTAAGCGAGATGATCAGCAGCAAAGAAGAACCAATATTTTCATGAAAAAAACGAACAAAACAAAACCAAACAAAGAGGGATCTCAAGAACAATAATTTTATAATTAATATTGCATTAAGTGAATGTTAGTTGAATAGTAATATATATATGCCTTTGAATTGAATGTTGCTGCTCAGAACTAAGCAAGGGAGAGAAAAATAAATGAATAAAGCTGGTGTCAAAGCCAGCTTTTGGATATTATCTCCCCTTGTTTTGTATTTGTATCTCGTATTAAGTCGAATTTATCGTGAATCCAATCAACTATCTCTCTTCTATAGAAAATAATCGATATTATAGAGAATCATTTGGGATTTTTTCCAATTGATGTGATGATTTATTCGGTATTCGGGAATATTTATTCAAAGTCTTTATATAATAAGATGGAGATGAAAATTTTATGCAGAGATATTCAAGCTTATTCTAGCTTATTCTCATCTTTGGGCAGATTAAGTCCATTGTGAATTCTTTAAAGAACTAACTTCGAGTCGGCGTCAACAATAGTTTCGCCTGGTAGAGGTTGTTTTTTGTCTTTCGGAATTAACTCATCTTCGGATTCGTTGATTGGTGTGTATTGTGTTGCCAGCGGTGGTAATGGTTTTAACACTTCATCTTCTGGTCTAGCGATTCTCTGAAGATTCCGTCCAGATTTGGAATCGGCCATATGCGCGATTAATGCAAGCATCATCGCGATACAGCCAAGGAGAGTATTACAAATATAAACCCAAAAGTATCCATGTTGTTTTATGGTTTTATGAGCGATATAACCATTCACCCAAGAGAAAACGAGTGAAGTACATGAACTTGTAGTCGAAAATATTGCGACTGCAATACCGATATTTTTCACTTTGATTAGCATCATTATCGAGTTGAGAACAATAACATGTTTCATTCCATTACCCAAACTCATACAAATTAATGGTATTATCGGTAGGAAGCATTGATCGCAAGAAGGAAGTGCTGCGTTTCCAAAAACTCCCAAGGTTGCAATTCCAATGGAACCGATCAAAAACATCGTTCGGCTACCATAAGCATCCATGAGAAATCCAGTGAGAGGACCACTTATCCCGCTAAAAATCAGGCCTACACAGAGGATATAACCCGCTTGACTGACCCTGAAACCAAACCTAGTTTGAAGGAACTTGCTTTCGTACATTTTGGTGTTATGGAAGCTTATCATCGAAATTACTGAGGCGATAACCAAGAAAAAGAACACTTTAGGGAAATATTTTATCTCTCGAATTGAAAGGTGACGGACGCCTTGCTCTTCTTGGAGATCATCAACTTGAACTAATCTTTTGTACATATAGATCATTATGGCTCCAGTCACCATAGAAATACTCAGGACTCCTGTTCCGATAATATAAGGGATCGCAAGCGATTGGGTAGATTCGTAGACAGTGGGATAAAAGATATCACAAGCCATGGTCCCTATGCTTCCAGACACGAGCAACATCCCAGTGACTTTGCCAATTTGGTTATCTTTAAACCACATTCGGATCATTTTGTTGCGTCCTAGACCCATTGATTCGGAAGATGCGTGCTTGCAGGCAGCACCCAAGAGCAGAAGAGGGAAGGATTTAGTTGTAACAGCTAACGTTACAAATAATTGACCGCAAAAGGAAAATATCAATCCAATTGCGACTGGCACAACGGGCCCGTAATAGTCTCCAATCGTTCCCATCAGCACCGGCACGAAGAAACCTGGAATGGCTGAAACCTGTGCGATATGAGCATATTCTAGCTCATCGAGATGCAAATAGTTTTGAAATTGGACCTGTAAGGTACTTACAGATCCGACATTAAACGCTGGGCCGAAACTCGTAAGGGCTGCGATGATTAAAAAGTACCATCTATACTTTTCTGCAAATGAGCCTTGTCCTTTCTCTGAAGTTGAGTGGTTTGTCATTTGTTAGTATGTAAGATATTTATTTATTGATATGATATTCACAAATGGACTCAGGATTACTTGCCTCTAAATAGAGGTTAAAACAATGTTCCTTTGATTATTTCTTCTCAAGAGGGTATGAAAATTGGTTCTCACAAACCATCCAAAAATGTACTGAGAGCGTGACTCAGATATTTCTTTCTCAGAGAATCACAGTTTGGAAAATGAATAAAGTTATCAACGAAACAGTGGATAGTTCGAGAATATCTTAAAATATCATGTCAATGATTTATCAAATCAGGAATCGGAGTTTTTTGTCTCATTAATTACTTTGGCTTGACTTCACACTCGATGGAAGCCCTCGCATTTTGAAATTTTATTCACAACTATCATAATTGAGTTAGAACATTGCTGACCTGACAATGAAAGAAACATAACAAGCACTGATAATTGAGAGTCCTAGATAGAGATAATGCTATTTTCATAACTCGTTACAAGGAGAAGATTTTGAAAGTCAAGCCTGAGCCTGGTTTATGATGTATTGATCGTACTCAAAATTTAGATGTATGAACAATTAACAAAATCTGAAATAAGTATGTTATGAACATGTAAGGACAGCATTGGAATTGAAGAGATCCATGATAATTCTTGCTTAATGCCATTCTGGCACATTGATTAGAATCGATACTTCAGGCCAAAGCCTCTCTATGCTGAGAGAGAAATCTGTAACTTGCTCCCTTTCGATTATTTCGTTGATTTTCTTGCCCGACTGATAAATCATTTCATTTATCATCGAATAGCACAATCGCGAAATCGGATTCGCTTTTGTGGTGACTTCCTGCATTTCGCTCCTCTGAATATAAGCCAATAGTTTCTTATTTAGCAGCTTTCTCGAAATCCCTTCTTTTTCAAGGCCTGTTTCTAACAGTCTATTTAATCTCAATATCGACATTTTATCTTTCAACTGCTCTGTTAGTTCGTGCTTAGTGGCTTTAATCTTACAATCATCAAGCAGAAAATCGCAGAATTGATCGCCAAATGTTTTTGGGTAGTTTTTATGGTAATTATATCGCTGCTGTTGCTCCCTTCTTTTGCTCTGAGCTTTGTCCTCCTTCTTTGGTCTAGGCCCTGATTTTTTCGCGACCTCAGCATCGATAAGCCTTTCGATTTTATCTACGATGTGCTTTGGAAAAAATGTTTTCAAAATAATTTGATAACCAGTTTCGCTCTCAGTTTCAAGCGAAACTGGAGTTAACGTTTTCAGTTCAAGAGCTATCTCTTCTTCAGTAGGTGCTGGGGTAAATGGTTTGCTCTGTTTTTTCTTATTTTTGTTGTCAATAGGTTCTTGGTCGTCAGAAGAGTTTGAATTGCTAGCAAAAGTTGTTATATTGAGGCTTTCATCAGCGGTTTTTTCTTCAATCGTGAGAGTTGGGCTTGTGGGCATATAAACTTCCGCGTCCAACCTCCCTCTTTGGAAATTTGATTCACTGTAATAGCTGTCATTTTGCTGCTGCTCCAAATAATAGAGCATGTCAAGAAATTTTAGGTCACAGTTCGAAAGTGGACCCGATCGAAGTAGGGTCATAGTTCCGTGCTCGGTTCGCGCTGTAACTTCAAAGTTCTGATATGTGTTCATCATCTATGATTGAGTTAACTTGTGACTTGTTTCCGCTTGTTTGGTGACCTGTGAGGTCTGTATGCCTAATTTCTTTCTTTTGAAATTGGAAATTGTGTTGTCGGAGCAATGGGAGGTTCGAATTGATATACATACAAACCCTCTAGCTTCAAATATATTCTATTTTTAATAGCCATTCAAAGCGATAGTTCATTAGTTTAATCGAGTTTTATAAGCTAGAGGAAGATTGAACGGCTAACTCAGAGTGGCAGCGATTCTTTATTGACCTTAGAATCGATTCCCATGAAAATTGAGCTTGCACTTCCATGCTTTCGTAAACTTTAAGGAGATATTTGAGGGTTCAGTAGGGTTTTGGGATAGTAGTGGAACTTGTTTGCATTGAGTGATTTACAGAGGCATTAATTTAGAGGAGTCATTATGAAAATCAATTTTCGAGCTTAGAGGAAGTGGGAGCACAATTTCTGTTGAGGATGAAGATTTTTTCTAGAGCGATAGCGTTCAAGATGGTCCAATTGCATACGGTCATATTAAATTTCTTTTGAAATGGTCATTTTCTGCTCTCCATCTTCATTCTTGTTACCAATAGACCATATAAAACTCTGTAAGAGTGCATTATTCACATTCCTTAGCTTTTCGAGTGCAGCCTAACACATCGATCATCTTATTATATGTAAAAAAAATGGCGCCTTGCAATAAAATTCGTATTAGCTATAAAATTTACCTCACAGTCTGTGCTTGAACCTGTATCATAGACCAAGATAAGAAAGGGAGGTCTAATGTTCCCTTAAAATTTAAACATAGCAATGAGAAAATAATAAGATGTGAATGGGACGTTTGCTGATTAGCAAACCAAAAATTGTTAGATTCAAGCACCTCTATCGCCTCCAAGCAATCTATGAATTGATAGAGAGTTACTATGTTGAAGCTGCTTGGAGAAAAATATTTTTTCGCGGTTTCCTAACCCATTTGAAAAGGTCTAGGGCTCATCAAAAAGCTCATTGCTGAATTGTTATTCATACAATCATACAATCATTGCTGGTATATATTCATAATGAACGCAGCCAAGTCGTAAATCAAGCTAAGAGAAGTCTTACAGTTCTCAAAGCGTTAATCTTCATTTTTCGATAGTCACTGCCCTAAATTTGCTGATATTCATCAGAATTTTTCATTTTACCATCGTTTTACAGGAATACCAATCTGGTTATGAAACGAAAATAGAAACTAAAACAACTGCAATGTATTTATTATATCCTAATATATGTGTCGGAAATGATCAAGAGAAGAAGCAGCAAACTACAAAAGTATTCTGAATTGTGAAACAAATAATAGAAACTTCAAATGTCTCTTTTCAGCCTTACGATGCTTCTGATGGCTTTGGGTCTTCATTAGGTCTATTAAAGATGATGCAATCGACGATACAAACTAAAACTTACTTTCTGAAAGTGATATTCTCAGTCCCATCTTCTTGAATTTTAGCAAGAGTTGGCTGATACGTCAATTTCTTTGATGGTGATCTGTCTCCAAGCAGCCCTGATGTTGAGAATCCTAATGACAGCTGCCTCATTTTGTTTAATGCAATAACAGTGCCATCTTGACCGATTCGTTTGAATAATTGCTGATTTCGTTCATCATACACCGTGTCCTGGATTAGAGCTGCCTCGGTCTTATTCGTTACTGTATCGATACTGTTTAGCTGCCTTTCATTAAGGGAGCCTGAAAACACTTTCGAATCCGCAGAAAGATGTGGGTTTTCACCGTCCGAAGACATTGAATCGCTGCTTGCAGAAGAATCACCTCCGAAGTTCGCATTCGAGAGAGTAGAAATTTTGCTTAGCCATGGCCCGAATTTCGATTTTTGAAGCCATTTGTTTTTCAGGCAGTATCGGATTTGTGCAGGGAGGTACCACTTGAGCCAATAAATGATGAAAACGCCGATACCGAGCATAAGCAGGGCAAAGAGAGTCCAACGTCCCCATTCAGGGATTAGATCTATTTTGAAATATCATTTCAAGTCTGTTAACTAAAAAAAGAGTTACCTTCCATGAATAATAACCCGCCATATATTACGAAAGACACAGCAAAAAGGGAGTGTCTTTCCATCCTGTTTAAAGCCTTCCTTCGATGCGGGTTCTGGAAATACTGCAAAAAGTAGGAGAAAACCATGACGGCGAAGCTCACTGTAGCCTACGAAAATAAAAACATTTGAAATTAGTCACTCTATGGCGTAAGGTAAGATCAGTTACCCCTATCGCGTGATTCTTATCCATCAGAAAGACGGAAATTAAAATAAGCGCAGTTTTTCGGAATGAAATAAGAAATTCCCAGTAATAATGGTCTTTATTGTAGCCTTCATATAGCCATCCATAGCGACTCTTCATTTTGTATTTGAATAGCTTATCACTGTTTTTATACAGAATGGAGAGCACAAACAATGGAACTAAAATGGCCCAGAACAGGAGACAAGGCAATGTGACACATAACACCCATTTTCTGTGCTCATCACCCCAGCATTCCAGCGACAAATCTCGTTCTACGTAGCGGATCACCTGCGTCTCTGTTCCGAAATTCAAGCATCTTATTAAGAAATCGAATTAAAAAACTCAATTTACAAATGATCAATAGTTACCTCAGAGTTGAGAGAGTGATCTGCATCAATGAAGAATGCAAAAAGAAACAAATGACTATGGTTGTCACGACCATTCGGGTGTACATGCATTCTTTTATTTGCTCTCTTTTTGTCTTTTCTCTCATGATTCTCCCAATAAAGGCAATGAACCAGAAGACAACTCCAACGAAAGAAAGGACCAAAGGCAGGAAAGCGTAGAAAAGAACTTTCTTGAAAATATCTGGCATGGAGGTCGAAATGTTGGCGACTTTCATCAAGCAGTCCAAGTTGAAAAATTGTAAAAACACGAGATAAATTCGGACATTTTGCTGGAAGAACGTCTCTAAAGCCTGAGGCCAACTCAATTGGTATGAGTGCACGATAGATATCATTTGGATGAAATTTATGAGGATTTTGGTGTACGCTGAGACCATATTTACGTTCTTTGAATAGCGGTCGAGGATTTGATCTCGAGAAAATACTTTGCTTCCTATTCTGTAAAGATCTGTTCCTGAGCTCTTTGAGTTTTCTCGTTTAAAATCAAGCGGGAGCGAGTCTTCAGGTCTGAGTGAAGCTTTTCCTCTGGACGAGTGTTTTGAGAGAGTGATTGAGTTGAGACGATTCAAGGCCACTCTCTTCTCGTCGTTGTCTTCGATGGCTTCAGTTCGCCGTAAGACTTGGGTGTTGGTTTCGATATTCTGGCCTGTATTGGCTATTTCCTCGGCGTTCTGCTTCGAACTTTGATTCTCATCATAATTTTCACCCTCATCGAGTCCATCAGGCTCGTCTTGGCTATTATCATTATCGCCTCCTAGGTTAGAAAATCTAATCGCGTTAACTCCCTGCACGAGATCGCTGCTGATAATATCGAACTTATTTTTCTCTGTTAATTTCTGTGCCGAATTCTCTCTGCTATCCAGCACCGACTTCTCTTTACTATCAAGAACCGACTTATCTTTGCTATCCAGCATCGACCTCTCTTTGCTATCAAATACTAACTTTGAAATATTTATATTTTCCTGGTTAGAGTTGTGAACGAGTGCATCCAAGATAATCTCTGTTGCTGATGAATCAATCTTGATAGGGCTTGATCCGTCTCCTCCTATTGGTTTCTTTTTCGTCCTTAGAAGCACTTTTTCTCCTGTATCAATTTTAGGAGCCACTGAACTCTCTATCCTTTCAATTGGGGATAAACATCCCAACGTGCCACTTTCGGATGTGTCAGGTTTCTGTATTGTTTGCGATTCTTGATCTGGTTTTGCAATGATTTGTGTCCTTAACATCACTTTTTTCGTATGCAGTTTCTCAACGGCAGCTTCGAGCTGCTCTCTAAATGCTGTTGACTTTGTTTTGATTATTGATCTGCTGGCAGTTTTCGCCTCCGGTCTCTTCATAGACATTAATGGTGATATTGGTGATAAAGACAATTTTGATTTAGTTTTTCTAGAGGAATTAGAGCGACTTTTCCGCCTCACAGGAGGGTTTTTGCTTTCAGCTTCTTTTTTCTTGATATAGGAGTCCTCATCGAGAATTGCTCCTCTGACGAGTGCCATGACGATGAGGATCGCAAGTATTCCAAACAACACTGTGCGGGTATACAACCACCAATCTTTCACACATGGAACGCAATTTGAGTCTATTGTGTTCTCTAGAGCGTAGCCATCTTTGCAGGATGAACAGAGATTGCCTTCGTACATTTCGGAGCACCATCCCGTCAAGCAGAACGTTTCATTGTAATTTTCTTTACAATATGCGGTTTTTCGCACCTCTGGGTCTTCTATTATGCTGCCAAGGCACGCCTCATAATTTTTACAAGGGTAGAAGGTCGAAGCCGTGCTATTGAATCTCCAGTAATTTTCTTGAGGGCCGACGATATTGCCTCCAAGACATGTTCCTTTTCCCTCAGGACAGTGGGTGCAATCCTCGTAGGAACTCACCTCTGCAGCAAAGTATCCAGCTGGACAAGTGGAGCAAATGTTATCATGAGTGATACGTTGTCCGATGGCACATTCTTTCGAGAAGAAATCCAGAATGATGGAAGTTGTTGAGCCAGTAGTATGGAGTTTCTCAGCTTTTTCAGTCAAGGTTTCTCCGACAAATTGCAGGCTGAGACTAGAATTTGGACGGAACGAGACGGAAAAAGGATATATAATATAGTATCCTTTGTATGCTACAAAAGACGATCCTTTCAAGAAAATTGGGTAAGATCCGTTCCAGTCGAAATTAGGATCTGGAACAACGGAGAGGACGCTTGAGTTATCGCTTCCAACCATACCGTTAGAGTCATCATAAGCAGCGAAAACTAGAGGAGGGAACATGATCTCGCCGCTAATAAAAGTGTACTGTTGGCTGGTAGCTAATAGACGTCCATTGCTGGTGTTTGTAAAGACCAGGAGCTCATCTTCTGAAATGTAATCGAAATAAGGATCAACAAGCTTCACGTACTCCTCAATCAACAGAGGATCTGGACTCGTGATCAATCCTACTGAAATCGGGAACGAGCCCAAGTCACTTCCATACGTCGCAGAATTGTTTTCGAAAGTCGCGGATCCTATCGAGGAAAATTTAAAAGTGTCATAGTAAAGAGCTCCTCCTGTCTTCGAGGCATAGTTATTCAAAAATGAAACTGTTGAATCGATTTTGAAAATCTGATCCTCTGAATCTGCACTATAATAGATACCGCCTCCATATCCTTTGTTTGATCTGGTAGAATAAGCTATGTTGCCGTCCAAGATACTATTTTCAAGGGAAATATTAGCCACGCCGTCGATGAACATTGCGCCTCCATTCTCCGCAGTACAGTTCGATATATTCAATGAGTTCATGTAGAATTGCGTGTTGTCGCTTGCTTTGCATGACACAGAGAGACCACCTCCGTGGGCAGCTTTCATTCCTGTTATAGTGATGTTTGTCAAGTTTACGTGCTTAGCAGAAAGGATTTCAATGCCTCCAGCCACATTCGATGAGCTTGAGCTCTGGAAAACGGATGAAAAAACTGTGACATTTGAGGTACTTAGAGCACTTATCGAGTAACCACCATTATCTTGACTAATAATATTGGAAATATTAAGAGAAGGAGTGCCCTCCAATGCCAAGATGCTGCTTGCACTGCCAGTGGAGCTGCGTGTAGCCTGATTTCCTGTGAAATTACAGTTACTTAAAGTAAGGCTCGTCCTCGTTGCGATAGCGCCAGAATACGACCCAGAGCCGTTTGAAAATTGCGAGTTATTAACGGTCACGATCGAGCCGCCGCTAAACAGCATTGCTCCGTATAACGCCCTCGAATTTGAGCTCTTTATGTCAGTTAGCATCACTGTAGCTTGTGAAGCATATAGGAAATCGGCTTGAACCCAACCAGGCTGGGAGCTACTCGTATCGGTGTTTCCTTCGTGAGTGACGTTGATTATAGAGGCGGAGCCCCTGGACACTTCAATGTTGCTCGTCGTGGCTTTTGCTTGGTTCCTCAGAAAACTTGAATTTACCACACTGAATCCACAATTTATTGAATAAATGAGTATCCTTGACATCGTATTGTCCTCAAAAGTCGAGTCTTGGATACTAAATTCCGATTCTCCGGCCTGAATAAGAGCGCCGCCATTAGTGGCAGAGTTGTTTACGACCGTGCAGTTGGTCATATTCAAAAGGCCCATATATATATTCACAATTGTATTCTTCAAACCTGTGTTGTTCTGGAAGGTGGAATTAGTAATATGCAAAGGTCCTTCGTAGTTCAAAAGCACTGTTCCATTATTATTCAGCACCTGAGCATCAGTAAGATTCACCTGACATGATACCGAGCTCGAAATGCCAGCATAACTAAACGTATTCGAATTGATTTTAATATCGGAAGCAAAATCAACCAGTGAGTTCTCCATGACGAACCCTTGGTAGACATTATTAGAAGCGACCGTAAGATTCGTGAAATTGACCGTTGAGTAGATTTGAGGTGGGCCTTCGATCAAGAAAAGGGCTTGTTGAGCTATCATGCTGGTGTTGTCTGACTTGTAGGTTGCACCAGAGCAAGTAAAATTACTGATTGTTGTGGAAAAGACGTAGTTGAAATGTCCACAAGCGCCAATGGTTTTAAACGAGTAGAATGCGTTGGTAGAGAAATTCGAATTTAAGCAGGAGATATTCGAGACAGTGATATTGGATATATTCCGAAGAGCAAGGCAGAGCGAAAAGGAGTTTAAATCCTCATATATTGTGGAAGAATCTGTGGCTTGAACTTGAAGGTTGTCGATCCCGTCGATCGTGATGTTATCGAGGCTGAGGAAGGGAGTGTTAATATCTTTCAAGAGCATTGCAGGAGCTTTCACGCTCGTCTTGTTCAAATAAAGGGAGCTGATGTTAATACTTGTAAACTTCTCAATAAAGAATATAGGAAGCTTTGAAGAATGCCCAAAGAAATTCAGGTTTTGCAGTAGGATCATTGTATTTAGGCTTTCGCTCTCTTTAGAGGCTGTATAATTTGTAAATAATGCAGGCCCGCTATTATTGATAAATTGGGAATCGATAATGAGAATTTGCTGGTAATCCTTGCCAAGTCGATAGGAGTTATCATTGCTCAGTACAAAAATGGCGGTATTAGCTTTCATAATCTCCGAATCTTCGGTAGTCGCAATAGTATTCCTTTCGAAAGTCGAATTAACTACCGTGATCTGATCGAAAATCGTGTTTGCAAACAAAGGCTGCGGAGAGTAGACCGTGTTATTGGTAAACTTAGAGTTTTGGACAGTTAAAAACATCTTCTGGATCGGAAACCCTTCAGGGTTATAATTTGGATAAAAGGAAGTCGCAAGACTTGGGCCGTTCGAATCATAGTTTACGTAGTCGATCGTCTCATTGATAACAAATCCTTTGACAATAAAGGAATGGTTGGCATACAGCGACTGAGTCACCCAGGAAGACATGTAGTTCCAAGAAGTCTGATTGAAGGTGTTATTGATGAAATTGCAAGAGTCGAGAATGACTGTGGCATTCGCGATAAAATCTTCGTGATATTCTGACGTCGAGCTCGGGTTGTTTGTATAGTTGAACTCGTAGTTTCCTCCATAAAAATTCACCGTGATCATTGGCGCGTTGTTTTGAGTGTAAAAAAAGTCAAAGTTATGTGAATTCGTCTGAGCAACAATTTCAAATGTTGAACCTCCCTGCAGGCTTGCGAGTGCAATTGTACTTTCATTCCATAGACCAATATGATTTTGGAAAGTGCAATTTTTAATCAGAGGAGAACTCATCCCGATCAGACTGGAAAGCGTTATTGCTGATCCAATCCAATAATTCCCGTAGTTCGCGCCTCTGTTTCCGTCGAATAAGCAGTTTGTAATCTGGACTTGATTTGCCAATTTGATCCATAGAGGAGACTGTGAAGTGGCGCCCGCTATAACTTCAAAAAAGTTTGCAGGATTAATGGGCAGCTGCAGGATGCTTACGACGGGACTGTTGGACCAGACTCTGCCTAGAAGAGTGTCTGGATTGAATACCGTGCCATTTATGAATGAGTTTTGGTCGAAAACCGCTCGATATGAGCCTTGGCTTATAACTCCTGTGGAAAGCCAGGCGACGTTCTCCTCAAAGACGTTATTTGTTACTGTGAGCCCGTTGGTAATGAAAGCGAAGCTTTCACGGAATGGATGGAGGACACTGACATTAGTACTTGCTAGAGAGTAAGAAAAATTAAAGAGGGCAATCTTTAACAAAGAGATGTTACCTTGGTTGTTTTTATATGCATTGAATAATTTGGTTGATAGCTTTTGGGTGTAAGGATGATAGTCTCCATTTTGATTCCTTGTGAAATGGTAATAAAAACTGTCGGTGAAAGTAGTAGTATATCCAGTTGATTGATTTTGTGGGGTATTCGTGCGTATCGGATCAGTATCGCATAGTACTAGTGCTGTGCCGACTGTGTACTTGCATCCCACGTTTTGAGATATCGTATTATTATGGATAAAAATTCCTACAGAAAATTAAGCGGCGCAATCACTAAAGTCTTTACCATCGCATCCCAACTGAGAATAATCAGGCTCTGTCTTCCCGATGTAAAACGCAGTTGCATAGTCATTAGCCTGGTTGTTTTTGATTATGTTGCTATCAATGATAATAGGATAGTCTATATGAAGGGGTTAATTCAGCCTTCAGAGGAGGTATTTCATTACTCAGAGTATTTTCGAATCCATATAAATGAAGCACGGGAGCTGAAGCAGAATAGATGCTTTGGAAGGTATTTTGGTAGAGGACAAGTCCTTTCTTAAGGTCTCTGATGTCGAAGCAAGAACTCAGAGATAGCGCCAGATTAAGCGTAAACAAAGAGGCTGGTAGCTGCTTGAAAAGGTAATTCAGTTTTCGGATATATCGTGCAACGTTCTCTACAGTCGGCAAAGTAGATGATAAGAGAGCGCGGGACGCAGTACAGAAGTATCTGGGATTAGTAGTATCTTCTGATGTGTATAGCTGAGAATCTCTTTTCAAAGTAATCATTTTGCTAAAGGTCGACCCTTTTATGGTAATTGGCCCATCGAGACTCCTTACTCGGAGAACGAAAGCTTCCACTCCCGCATAAGGTGTGAAAGCGTTCACGGCAGTCGTAGTGGTGGCGGATGTTGTGATGGAAAAGGAGATTTTCTGTGCATTGTACCCTTCGAACACAGAGTTCGTAATGTTTATCGAATGACAGTCGCCGAAGGATGAATTGACGTTGCGGCAGGAGAAAATAGATCTTTGATCGTGAATGTTATGAGCCCTAGCGAAGATCTTACTCACGATGTGAATTGTGTTCGTGACGATTCCGCTAGGGAAGAGAAAGTTCCTGAATATTGTGTTGCTGATTGTCACTTTTGAACCCCATACGTTCATTGTAATGAAAGCCTTGGCTTTAGGCATGAACCAAAAATTCCTAAATTCACAACCCTGCGTTGATTGACAAATACAGATATTAGAGGAATGAAGGAGAATAAAATAGTACTTCGAGAAGGATAGTTGGAATAGAAGCGCCCGTATAGTCGCTTAGGAAACTCATATTGAATAGCGAGCCCTCATTCATTTCGTTTACAAACTCTGAAGGAAAGGGGATTTGCGATCTATTTTCGTAAGCTGTTGGGAACGAACAGAGCTGGTCTATCGTTGTTACATAAGTCAGGAAATGCGGAAGAGGCATTAAAATTACCCTGAGGATAATCTGGATTTGGGATGAGAGTCCAGTTTGATGAGGAATCGTTTGCTTGGAGACAGAACCTCGCTTTTTGTGTTGTTGAGTTCGGGTGAAAGACAGCGGCTTGATTGTAGGAGTAAGCGTTTAACATCGTAACCATGTCAGCCCCGTCGAAAATTATGTTGGATATGGTCAGACTTCTGGTCACATAGAACCTTAAATACGGGTTTTTCCACATTACCAAAGGCTTCTCTGGTAGCTGACCAGTACTATTTAGCGTGTAGCAGATCGCAGCATCATTGCAAGGACCATTCGCTGAGTAAATCGCCGGTTGTATCGTGACTTGAGCGGAAACTCGGTTAAAAACTTTGATCACATGATCAGGAAGTGCTGAATCGAACACCCAGTAATGCTCTTGGGTCGTTCCTTTAAGCAGGTAGATATTGACGATGACTTCGCTCTTGCTGTAGATGTCAGCCCCGCTTTCGCTAACAAACTTTTCAAATTTAAAAGATTTAGTCACATCTGATAAAAGAGATTCTTCTCTTACGTTCACGAAAATGTCGTTGATGTCGCCGAATGGCTCACTCACTGTGCCTGCGCATGTGGTAGAGCAAGTCACAGCGTCTGGTGACAAATAATAATCGAACTGTGCCAATGTAGTTGATCTGGTCACTAATTGCCAAAATAATTACTCTAATAACCGCCTTGTGTTCTGATAGTACCTGCAGCGTCGCAAGTGATGTAACCTGTGCCTATATTCCCTTTCAAAAAATCCGAATTGAGTCTGTTCGACAGACCATTGAATCTCGGGATGCTATATGAGCAGTCCGTACAAAGTGATGCGCTGGTGCAGTTGAAGCAGTTGGCTGGGCAGGCAGTGCAGCCAGCAGATGCTGAAAAATAGCCTGGAAATAGCCCACAATCATGAGTACAATGGGTGTCTCCTTGATCTAAAAGTAAGGTTTCGAGTCTGGATAACCGAATCTAAAGTTACAAGTAATGACGTATTGATTGAATTTAACGTTTCTTCTCGCCAACATCTCACAAGCGCTACAAACACCACTCGAACTGCATTTACTGCATCCTGGACTGCAGACTAAAGGAAGATTAGTTATTTTGATGAGTATTTTCGGAAAGAAATACTTCTCATGTTCACAGTATCGACGTACTGCGAAAGATGCTCTGCATCATTCGGTCCTTTCGCATAGCATGTCCCGTAAGGTTGATAAATTCGAAAGCGGGTGGCTTCTATTGAATTATCCGTGCACAAAGAGCAAACTCCTTCCGAGGAACAATCAGTGCAAAATTTATCCGTGGTACAGTCAGCAGTCCCTCTCAAGACGAGGAAACTGAAGATTGTCACGGTCAAGATTTGGATCTTCATTGAATTTCTTTTGATTCTTTTGAAGAATTGTATTTCGTTTTATTTAATTGACAGTGCCTTTTTTTACTTTTAAAAAAAAAAACAGATCGAACCTTTATTCTAAGTTACCGAATTTTAGAAGAATTTACAATCAATTTAATCTACAAGGCTTTTGTAATTTGTGTCTTGCATATAATTCCAATTTAAAATTTGATTTGAAATTATTCTGAGCTGGCCCAGGGCGTAACCTGAGACGGACTCTCTCGACAAAACAATTCTTAAAGTAGATAGAGCTGTGTGGACAGAGGGTATTCGAATGGAGGTCTATTGGATGTTAAAAGAATATTTCCTAGTTATCAACAAATGAAGCTGTTAATATCTGACATACACATCATTCACAAACTAAGTAAACCTCACCATAATCAGATTAGTATGATTGTAGTGTTTTCCTCTTTTAATAAGTTAATGCTAATAACTACCTAAGATTTTGAGAGATAATTTTGTGATCGGCAGGCACGAGCTATTTTTGACTTTTGGTGAAGGTTGCTCAAATGTCTGAGCTCGAAATTGTAGAATGGTAAGTAAAATGGGTGATGTTGTTGATTATGAGAGGTGAATTGTTCAGTTTGCAATCCACTTCGAGTTATCGTATTGCTACTATTAGAATATTTTCGAAAGTTAACATTCATGGATACCTGTATAAATTTTTTGCGAAAGGAACGTCAAAATCTACAATTTTTATTGAGGTCCCTTCCAGATGGTGGCTGCCTGCCTCATAAACAAGAGATAGATCAAATTAAGGGGTTAACACTACTTTTTCCGTCTTTATTGCTGAAAATAATTTTTCTTACCCCTCGTTAGAATACATACTATCGAAGGTAGAATGATAAAGACTTTCCAAAAATTTCGAAATATATCGCAGAAATGCTCAAAAACTTTATAAAGAAGCGATTTAAATCACTTGTAGGAGGCTATACAAATACTTATGTTAATTTCCTTGCCATATTTAATTACCGAACGAAATTTCATGAGAATCAAATAAAATAAGCTATGAATTAATAAAATTTTTTTTTAGAGCTTGATTATTTTATTGGCTCACGGCCACCAGCCCGCGAATTTAAATTATTCACTTAATAAATATTTACTAAATCACTGGTGCTCTTGATGGTAATGGTGGCTAAACTTTTGCAAAAACTGAAATCATTAATAAATCAAACCAGTCTCAACTCTAAATTTTAGTTATGTAATATTTGATAATTTTCAAGTCTCTCAGAGATCACTACTTTTATTTTAATAAAAGCTGTCGAAGAAAGGGCAGTATTCTTATGGAACTAAGAGTCTAAGGCAGCGAACTAATAAATAGAGCAGATAGATGCTGCAGGTTTGAGAAGTTTCTCTTTTCTCTTCTCTTTTATGGTAAATGATAACTGTTGGTGTATAAATTTATCCTTTAGCAAATTAATTTTCAACGTATCATGCGATTAAAGCATGCTCGTATATATTTCTTCAATTGTAAGTGTCTCTGTTAAACACCTTGTTGTTTTTTTTCTTCTTTAAATGTTCTATTAAATATTAGCATGAG
>ENA-UOTX01001537-UOTX01001537.1-compost-metagenome-genome-assembly--contig:-NODE-1537-length-16475-cov-75.359495_pt1 | contig 16475 bp, 13 predicted proteins | sample MGYA00238143_ERZ746982 | MGnify/ENA primary metagenome ERZ746982 (study PRJEB28758, sample SAMN06268862) | compost metagenome | isolation source: single cell | place: USA: California, Emeryville, Joint... | reverse complement strand
AGAGATCTTGACCAATTTGAAGCGAGTTCCAAAGACCATACATGACTATAAAGTAATTAAAGATGAGATCGAAAGCAGCAACTTTAAAGAGAAAACGAACAAAATTACTCTCGAATTGGATATTTGCAAGAGAATCATGGATTACATGGAAACTTTCAACTTCGATCTAGACGAACCCATACTGTATCTCTACTTCGAATCCAAGACCTGGATTCCAAATATCGATCTCAATCGCCAGCAGTGTTACAATCGCTTACAGGAATCCCGGCCGAAATTTATCGCTGAATTGAAAGAGAAATCTAAGGGAATATTCAAAGAGCTGCATGTTCTCAAGGATGATGTGGCTAACATGGCAAATTTGTACGATTTGAACAATGCCTACAATTATTACACAACAGTCAAAGACGTTCAGGAGCGACTGGATAATTTGATGCGAGATAGTCAAGAAGTGCATGAATACGAAGAAATACTTCAGCATGAAAGCACAGATTTTTCAGCGATTAATGCAACAGTGGAAGTCTTCGATAAATATTACAAATTATGGGATTATGTGTATGATGGCTGGCAGAGTAAACAACGTGAGTGGCTTACACACAGATTTGAGGATTTGAATGAGCAAGAAATGCATGATTCGATAAAGAAAGGCTTGAAGTTGCTTCGACAACTTGAAGAGCAATTTAAAAATAATCTGAATATTCAAGTATGAGCTTGACGCTTTCAGTAGAAGTTATATATCTCTCTCATGGTCTTGGTTAGGAAGCGGTAAGGACAGTCCTGAAAGAAGTGAACAAGTACCAAAATGAATACTGGGAACTTATCTCCATTCTGAAAAGCGAGACGTTTAAAGATCGCCATTGGGATGTAATAATATAGAAACAGTTGTTGTTGACAATATTTAAATTTTTTTATCAATAATAAAAATAGCTGCTCAGAGAGGAAATGTACGGAAAATCTGGAGCCAAATTGGACCCACGTAGTATCACTTTACAGAGACTGATAGATGACAATTTCACGCGATGCCATTCAACGATCATGAAAATATTTTCAGATGCAAAAGCGGAATTTAACATCGAGAAGGAGATCGAAAAAATTGACAATGCGCTTGAAAAAATAACGATTAAATCAGTTCTCTTCGAACAAGGAGAAAAGCATACTTTCCCAATTTTGAAAGATGTTAGTTCTATCCTTATTAAATTAGACGACCAACACAGCCTTGTGTAAAGAATTTACCCCCCAACAATTTTAGTAACAATTTAATAGGAAAGATATGCTCGCCAATCCTGATTATTCACGCACCTTCCCTGAACGATTCCAAAATCTTCAAAGTGTGATTAAAGGCGGAAAGAAGGTGTTTAAGCTCATTAACAAAATTCAAAAGAGGCTGCTAAGGATCACTCCAATTATTAAATTCAAGGTATTTATGATAATTTGAGCTAAGCGCGATTATGTAACACAATATTCATCTAATAGAACAATGAAATACTCCTTCGAAAAGATGTCTCTCAGAAGTTTGCATTTCTCAGAGATGAATTCCGTCGCAAGATTGATATAATATCCAGCAAAAAAATGAAATATATCAAAGCTCTTTTTATGAGGGGAGAGAACGAAGATCATCCAGATGAAGAGCTTCTCGGCGCTAAAACTGTGAAAGAACTGAGAAATCACCTCGAATTAGCCGAGAATATCTATGCAAGCCTCTTTGAGCTGCTTAAGCATATCAGGAACAAATCACCCAGGTTTTACTTCCTTTCAGATGAGCAAGTCCTCAACATCTTATCCATGGTGAGCCATCCAAAAGTAATTCTTCTTCTACTGTGTATCGGTTATTAATTTGAATTGTTGTTACAGGACCTCCTTGATGAGATTTTGGTGACTTTTTCGGGGATAAATAAATGCATCATCCAATTAGTCGATAAATCAAATACGCTTCAAATCGACGGTTTTTCAAATGACAATGGGGAAAATCTTTTCCTTGCTGACAGACTGCCAATAGATTTTGACAATAAAGACTCTCATGAAATTTTCATTTGCTCCATTATGAATAAATTTGAAGAAGAGCTCAGACAATGGATCAAAAATAACATAAAGCGAATGGTTCCAGCGTTCTTTAAAGCTTCTTATGACTTTGTGGGAGTCTGGAAGTTCATTACTTCCAAAGTCTCCATTTTCCAGGTTATCTGTCTTATGAGCAATCTTGCCTTCTTCCACGATCTCAGTTGCATCCTCTCCATGCAAAATAAAAATCAATTGAGCCTACAACAACAATTGGAATTCTTTGTTTCAAATATCGAAGCTAACCTTAAGGTTTTTATTGAGGCACTTCGATCAAGAATGAACCAAACTTACCCCAAAAATGCTTTGGCTTTGCAGTATCAATATGTCCTCCTGATTCAATACCATTGTGATATTGTACGCAAAATGATCGAATGTAGAGTCTCGGGAATTGAAGAATTCGAGTATCTTGCTCTGCCTAAATTCTCATTTGAATTCCCTGCCTCGAGTCTGGGGTCAACCGAAATGTTTGACGCGACGCTAAGGAATTACAAGAAAATAACCGAAGAGGCTAAAGAGAACCCCACTACTGTTTACACTGAGATAGGCAGTCAGTCAGAAATATTCAAGACAATTGAAGGCATGCAGGCCCTGAAGAATTTTGACATTGGACTTAGGTGCATGAATTATAGAATCGGGTATGGATATGAAGTGCTCCCAGCAACTTCAGATTTTGTGTTTACTCCATTCAGTCAACGCTGTATGGTAACCCTTGCGAATGCCATTGCTACAAATGTTGGGGGAATTATTCGTGGCCCCAATAACATTGGGAAGAGAAGCACGGTCAAAGCGCTGTCACATTTAGTTGGCAAAGAGTTATTTACTTTCGATTGCTACGGAAATAATTATGAGTTTGTCTCTCAAATTTTCAATGGAATGACTCAGGGTGATTTCTGGGTTATGTTCGAGAATGTCCACATTATGCAGTATGGACTCTTGTCCACATTTTGCAATACGGTAACTCTATTATTAGTTATTCAAGCTTCTAATTCGATCAAATTTTTTTTTCACAATAGCTTATAAATGTCCGACATAAGATAGCTAATGGCTTGTTCAGAGGCGGAGCAACTCACTTAAATACTAACTCGACATACAAGCCAAATTGGGCTCTTGTCCTCACTTTTGATGACTCCGACAAAGATCAGCCGAAACAAGGAGTCCCTAGGAACTTATTCGAAAATTTCAGGATGGTCAACATGATCTCGCAAAACTGGAGCTACATCGTCTCAATACACTTAAAGATAATGGGATTCCCCAATCCATTGATGACTGCTCACCGTTTGCTGCTGTTCCTCCAGTTCTTTTCGTCATCCTTAGAAAACCACGACTTTATTCTTTATGAAACGCTCGACAGAGAAGAGCTTTCCCTTGAGAGCAGAGTCGTTCATGGAACTGTGAATTTTAGTCTCGTAGTCAAGATCATGAACGTGCTGCTCCAAAAGCTGTCAAAAAATGGTTTTTCTGAGGAAGTCTCTGACGTTTTGCTCTTCGACGCAATCAAAATAGTCATACAAACACAACTGAACGTCAGTTACTCCATGAAAATCACTTCACTCTTTAATTCGATATTCATGACTTCAATTACAAAGTAAATTTCAAGCAGTTCTCCTAGCTAATCCTTTACACAAAATTTCAGAGAGAATTTAGAAGCGATAGAAGTCGATTCAGATATCAAAGGAAAGATTATCGAATATTGCAACGAGTTTCAGATTGAGCTGAACGAAGAGTATGTCAAGCGAGTGCAGCTTCTCTACAACCAAGTAAACCCAGTCATACAAACTCAAAGAAGAGTTGTTCTCTATGGCAAACCTGGAGTTGGTAAAACAAGCATGATTAGAACTACAACAGCTCTGATCCATACGATTCAAAGTAAAAAATATTCTTAAGGATCATAATAAATGGCTTCGAACTTTAGATATGAACTTTTGTCTGAACTGGATATCACTTGACAGTATCGAACCAACCTATCTCCTCGGAGGGAATTTCGTCACGCAGTCAGGAGCAAAAAGTATGAATAACTAAATTTCTTTATTTCATTTCTCACACTTTGAATTTTCAAGTCAAATATGGTGGACTGATAAGCGCCATAATTGATGAAGCCATTAATCCGAACAATGAATCAGAGCTAGAATCCGACTTTGAAGCTCCCATCTCCTACTCGTAATTTTTCATATTTTGATTGTTCAAGAAAAAACACCGACTCATGTATCATATAGAAAAAGCTGGGTGAGCAAAAGTCAAAAGAAAGAAGGGATGATTGTCGATCGAAAATATGATTGGGTTATCCTTGATAGCACCCTTCAGAATGCAGAGTCGAGGAAGCTGACACTGACTGAAAAACTATTAACAGGTATCAAGAGGAAAACATTGGTTTCATTCGATGGACAGAAGAAACTGCTACCATCAACAATGACCTTTATCCTGAAATGTGACACGATTCAAAACTTCAGTCCGGCCTCTCTGTCAGATTTGGCTCTCATCCACATCGATGAGCTTTGCCTCGACATCGATAAAGAGTTTACAAATTGGATGTCATCACTGAGCGCGTTTTCAAGCTTTTTTGCAAAGAACTCAACGAGTTCACATTTGAACACTTTATATAAGAAGCTCATCAAGCCGACAATGGATTTCACTATGCAGGGCGCAGTTGATAACAAACTTGTGTTCTTCTTGAGTCGCAAGTATCTGCTCATGCACTTTATGAGTTTCTTCGAAATGTTCCTGAATGAAGCCCGCAAGATCAAAATAGCGTTCGGTCAGTTGACGGAAGAAGAAATTGATGAAGGAACTCAAGATGATGGATTAAATATGAAAAGAACCGAGCTTCACAGATCCTTCTTCCGAAGGGACTATCCTAGCCTCCAAGAAGAATCTCACAATTACTCATCTCTTCCTGAGGTGAAAAATACAACTACCTACGCGACACCAGATGACATTCTGAAGATCAAATACCATCTTGAAGGGCCTCCACTCGATAAGCTTTCCTTTATCATCGACAAAGATAAAATTATTCTAGACTCTATCTGCATTATGTCTCTGACGTGGACCCTTGGAATAGCATGGAATCTTAAGTATCGAGGTGAATTTGCTGAGTATTTGCTAAAGTTGGTACATCGATATTATGGAGGGAACAAATTACTCGATAAATTATCCAGCAGTCCGACTTGCATTCTCAATAAATTCCCTAAAGAGAATGCGAACATACAAAAGAAGACGGTGTTTGACTATTGCTTTGACATGAAAACACAGAAATGGACAACCTGGCATGACTTGAAACTAGATGAATATCCTTGCATTACCTCAGATTTTCAAAGAGTGACACTGCCAGTACAAGAGTTGCTCAAGTACAATCCTGAGCTTTCTCATATATCCGTATTGAAGAGGTTCCATGCTCAAAAAGATCTCAATTATCAAACTATCATTGAGCTTGGAGAATCCATCCTTGTAGAAACCGAGACCGTGAAGAGTATGTACTATTTCTTGGATTATCTCATAGCATACAAAAAACCCGTCCTAATCACCTCTAACTATGAGAATGGCAAAAGTCTGGCAGTGAGACACAAACTAAAGAAACTGTTGGAAGGAAATTCATTTACTCACACTAATATCGCAATTACTCCCTTCACAACTCAAGTTCAGGTAAAAAAACACGATTGCTAAAAAAAGGCTTACGAAATGTATTTCTAAAATTCTCTTAGTTAATGAGAAATATCGAAGATAGCTTGATCAAAAGCGGGAAAGACACCTACATAGCTCCTTTGGGCAGTGAAATGATCTTTTTCATTGATGATTTGAATCTCTCATCACTGTAATTTTCTTTCAATAGCTCACTCCTTAACAATTCGTTCCCAACTTATTTTGCAGTGAAAACAGTCCCTGGGGCGTTCTTAAATCATTCCAAAATTTTGGTGGATGGTACAACCACCTCAAGAACTCCTTCATTAGACTAGATTCCACCTTCTTTATCAGCTGCACCTCACATAACTGCCTCGAATCTCACAATATTTTCGAACAAAGCAAAACATCGTTACCTCTAAAGTATTTCTCTCTTTTTTTTGATTTTAGAATTAATCCTCAATAATTTCCAAAGTTTCCTGCATAAGCAAACTATCCTTTACATGAAAGAAATGAATGATGCAGATATGAGACACATCTTCAAAGTCTACATCGAAGACGTAAAACAGAGCAAATTCTCTTCATCTCTTGACTCGAAACTTTAGATAATTGGCACTGACATTAGAGAGATCAAAGACGCACATTTGTCCTTCTGGAAGGTTGCGAGGTCATTTATGCAATTTGTTTTGAAGCATAAGACTGACATCCGAAAAGTTTCAAACCTCTTTGGAGCGAATATTAAAATTAACTCAGCCTTCCAAATGCTCAAATCTCTCTCTAAGCTGGATTGGGGTCGTGACCCCTCCCAACAGGAGCTCGTAGATCTCTTTTACGCTTCATTAAACAGAATCTACGGAAGTCAGTTCTTGAAGCTTGCTGATCTACCTGATGAATTGATCACGAGGCAGCAAGAGATAGATTATTCAAGTCATTCCGAAGAAGATCAAGAAAAAAGAATAAACGAAATATCACCGACGGCAAGTAACCCTGAAGTTACTGAGTTCAAGATGAGTCCAATCAAGCCATCTTCTGAAGTGAACTCCGCAAAGAGGATTCTCTCCGAATTTAAAGAAGATGATCAATTGGATTCCATTATGGAGCAAAATTCTCCAGCCAAAACTGAACAAAGCGGCAGCAAACCTAACCAGCATAGCCTCGAGGAATTGAATGAGCAGCAGCAACAACACCTAAATATTCAACAGACTTCTATAGAGGATTTTCAATCAAAAGGAGAAACAGTTCAAAAGATAGAAGAAATTGAATCAAAAGAGAGTTTGACACAAAACGAGATAGAAGAGGGGAAAAAAGATTCAGCTGAAGACTTAGGAAAAGAGGCTGATCCCCAAGGGAGAGCTGGCTTGGCTCAAGGGTTTACAATAGAAGAAGAGGACGAAGAAACCAAGAGTAAAGGGTCCCTCCCCGAAGATAAAGTAGAAAAGCCAGATCCTATTAAAGAAGTGAACGAAGCAAAAGATGAGAACAACATTGAGACAGATACTAAAGCTCCAGAAGAGACGAGAATTACCCAGATCATCGCACCTATGAGAAGACACACAATTACTCAAAGCAGATTTGGTATGTACAGTAATAGAAGGGACTCAGCAAGGGTCAAAAGTCCTAGTCAGAGCTCATCAAGCTCCAATACGAGCAAATCCGAAGATTCACAAAGCGATGCAAATTCCGAGAAATCAGATGAAAGCAAGGAAAGTGGAAGAAATCGCCCAGACATGAGAAAGCCAACACTGCTCAGCTTAGGTTCAAGAGCCGACAGTCGAAGAAGAGGAAATACGGAAATTATGCATGGGAGTCTCAAACTCCTTCCTGCCGCGCAAAGCAAACAAGAAGTTTCCTCTGAGTCAGAAGAATCAGAAGAAGGGTCTTCATTCAGTCAAGACGAAGACTTAGATTTTAACTCCATCGAATTCTTGAATACGTTCTCAGAAAACGCATTGAATGTATTAGTGAAAGCGACTCTCCGTCGTTTACCATACAAAGTTTCGGCTTCGGTAGTCAAGGAAAAAGTCATTTGCTTTGACATGGGGTTATTCGAGGCTGATCGAGATGAGCTAAATACCGATGCATATCAAGCAAGCTTCGATTTGCTGAGCCTACGCGATGAGGATTCTCTTGACAAATTCGGGAGATACTTACAAAAGAACTTGAGAGATTATCTCTCTCTGAATAAACCGGGTTTCTTGATATTTAATGATAAAACTATCAAGCTTAATCAAATAGGGATGGATCTATCCAGGCTTCTGCTGGATTTACAGACTCCTCACCAGAACTTGATGATAGCATCCATGAATCAAGCTCTCTATGCTTATCATCTCCTTAAATTCTCAGCCTATCTACTTAATTACAATGTCGCTTACCTAAATCTTTCGAAAGAGAGCGCCTCGGTTAGGGACGACCATTCCACCAATTATAAAAGCCATAATTACGCTCATTTCATAAATCTGCTGAGTGAAACCGCTTCCTTCGCAACAAAAGATGATCGTACCTGTTTGTTCATCCTTCAAATAGATTCGCTAAAATCAAACGAGATACCCTTGTCCAAAGCCTACAATGAACTTATTCTTACGATCCTAGGAGATCTCAATACCGTTATTACGTGCTCTTCAATCAAGACTTGTCTCAACGACACTAAAATCAAAGTGTTGCTCTCGATGCTGAAGAAATCTCCCATTTTCGAGCAATATTCTGATCATCATCTCTTCTACATTCTTGCACATAAGTTAGCATTGAAGGTAAAGTTCGTTATACTCACAGATTCGGAAGCTCTCCTCTGTCAAAACATGACACATAACTTCACAAGTAGCATTCAGTCCACATCATTGACAGAGATTATGATGAAATACTTCCCTCAGATGCAAGCTTCATTCAGGAGAGTATTTTTGCAGGACTTAAAGCTGGCTTTGGGGAAAACGGACCTTATCGACGAAGAAATTTTCCCTCTGAATGTCAATCCAAAAGTGTCGAAATACTTAGAAACGTTTTATAATTACGAGGTGCATTTCACGGAGCTCTTTGAAAGAGAATATCAATTCCAAATTCTCCCAAGTTCCAAAGAAACTCTTCTTTTTGTGGACTACGTTCATTTTGAGCTGACTAAGCTATTAAAACAGAGAGTGATTAACTTTAGAAGCAGCGGTGAAGGCCTTAATAACACAATCAAAAAAATGAAGAAAAAGTGCGAGGAACTTAAGATTGAAACAGATGAGCTCCAAAAACAGAACGTTCGTGCTTTAGAAGATATCGAAAACATTAAAATAAATGTCGAGCAGTTGAACTTAAAAATACAACAAATGCATGTGGCGATTGATGAGCTGAAAGGCCAGCTTCGTGTGTGCAATGAATATTTGCAAGGGTACACCAACGAAGAAAATACACTGAAATCCCTCTCCTCAAAGCTCCAAGAAACGACGAACCAGCTGATAACATTTAATCTCAAAGATTATGAAGAAGAGGTCAAGTACGGGAAGTTCCAGCAGTCTGTATACTTTATCATGTATTCGATACTGTTCTGTCTGATCTTCGACATTGAGATCAAAGACGCCAAAGAATATGAGGAGGTGAAGATGCCTCAGAATATTCAAATAGGCAGATTAAAAGTCGACAATGTTCATGGTTATGTGGGCGAATTTAAAAAGATCCTGATGGACTATGGCCAGTTCAAGAATTATATCATATCATTTAAAGCAAGCTCAATTGACGAGGACAAATCCCGCATCATGATCGAAATCATCGAGAATAACGATCTTATCAAGAGCAGCGGTAATTCTTATAAGAATTTTGACTAGGAAGTATTAATATGTGGTTTGTTTCTAGTACGAAGCAACAAATTCCAAAAGAACTTGATGAAATGGATTGATCTTGTTGTTGAAACGAGTAAATTCGAACTTAAGAAAGAAGTACGTCACAAAGAGATGAAATCCATTCAGAATGATATTTCAGGTAATAGCAGAGTTTATTGACGGCAGTTCTTATTGTGTTAGTCTTGACGGCTGAGCTTGAGAAGAGAAGAGATCTCTTGAACAAAATGCAAGATTCATTGGAGCTGCAGCCAGGACTGGAGAAAAAGACCCGCGAAAAAATAAAAGCGAATGAGATACAAATAAACTCAAATAATGACTACCGCAGACGGTTGATGACTTTGACTGAAGACCTTGCACTGATTATTAAAGCAAACTTTGAAATGAATAACACACTCGCCGCAGATGCAGAGTCGCATCCTCAGTATATCTTAGTGGCTGCATTCTACATTGCGATGTGTGCTAAGTATCCTTCAGATATCAAGCTTAAACTGTTCAAAGGGATGCTGAACTCACTACCAGACTCCCTAGACTTTGATAATCATACAATCTATGAAATTCTCTATAACGAGGCTTACTTGATAGAATGCATGAAGAAGAAGGTCCCACTGTGCTTGAGCTTTGTTGACAACTTGGCGATTTATGACCTACTTCAGGAAATCGTGATGCCTTATCCATTGGTGATAGACCCCTCAGGTCTGTTTATCAAATTCCTCAGAGCGAAGCACGACAAAAACCTTAAAGTCGAGTCCTATTCGACTGAAGCGAGCACTATCGCAAATATTGAAAACGCGATCGTAAACGGGCAAGTGCTTGCCCTTGTCAATTTCGATCAAGACTTGCTGCGAATTGTTGAACCTCTCATTGACATGAAATACGAAGCCTTGGTTCATAAACTATATAAGAAGCATCTTTTCAATGAAGAGGAAAAAGAGAACGGACCGCACGAAAACGATGAGCCAGAACTCGTATTCTTGGACGAGAAAAATGAAGAAATCATCTTCCATGGAAAGAAACTAAAGATGCACAACAATTTCCGCTTAGTTCTGATACTGCGTGACAGTCATATGAAGCTTCCAAAAATATTGCTCGAGAAGGTCTTCTTGATCAACAATGACATAAGTCATGAGGGAACGTGGAAAGAACTTGCGAGTGACATAGTATTAAATTATTGCTATCAACAAGAAAAAGACACGCACATCAATAAATATTTCAAAGAAAAGCTGTTCAATGATGCTAATGAAGAATTCAATATGCTGTGCGTGAAGTGTGAGAGGCAGATGCAAACCTCGAATTTTGATGTCTTTTTTGTTGAAGAGTTGGAAGAAATGACAAAGAATATCAAGAAAAAATACCAGATAGAAAACATGGTAAAAACAAACGACCAAGGAAAAAATCAAAGAGCCGTCGCTTCAGATAATTTAGGCGCAACAGAAAACAATACTTTAGAAGAGAGCAAACAGCCTCCACAAGATAATTTGACTCTTCGACAGAAAAGAGACTCGAATCTCAAGTCCGCTCAGGATTCAATCATAATTGAGCATCCTCCTGCAGACAATACTTTGAATATCGTCGCTACTGCTTCTGATAACAAACTGACTGAAGGTCAAAGCGACCAAGACAGCATGAATTTCCTCAAAGATCCACGACACATGCTAGATGAAGACATGCGAGATGGAGCTCATTCCGTTCGCTCATATAACTCCAAAAGGTCTTTCTTTAACAATTCTCGAGGCCCAAACAGCATGCAAGAAAGCGCTAATAGTTCTCTCTTCCTTGAGGGCAAAAAGGTATCAGACTACTGCAACTTCTTCTCCAAATTCAAAGAGATTGAAGAACTCCTGTCAAAGCATTCAGCAATGATAAATCAGCTTCATCTTATTCATCAGACGTTAGTTATGGTTCATAAGAGTCTCGGCAACCTTTATGGTCTCTCAGAATATTTTAGTTTGATAAGTCTTCAGCACGCTCTCGAAATAGGTATCGCCAATGGATATCTGAAAAATACGTTGAAGAAAGACGACCAAGTTAGAATCAATGAATTTAACACGATGGTGGTCCTCTACTACTACCATCAGATATACTCATCGCTGCGGTCAGACCACCAGAACGTATTCTCAGCCTTCTTTGCGGTGATCTTCCTGAAATGTACTCAAGACTTCCAACAGAAAGTGTGGGATTATTTCCTCAGAGGTCCAGTCGATCGTAGGTTGCTTCGAGAATATTTCGAATCCCCTGAAATGGAGATCACTTGGTATGGACTTCGTGAAGCAATAATTGGCTTCAACGGCACTTGCGAGAACAGTTTCCCACCCCTCCTATCGTATGAGATGGAAGGAATGAGTGCTACGCTTTCTTCTGCTGGAGCAAATAAACACTATTCAGAAGGAGAGAAACCACCGTCATCAACTGGACTTCGCAAGAGTATTTTTTCAAAGGAGACTACTCAACCAGTCCAACCCCGAAGTGCCCAAAAACATCTTTCTTTAATGGTACCTGGAAGCAGATCGACAATGCAGACGCCTTTATCTGGAGGGCCGAAAAAGAAAATTGGAGCTTTGCTTTCATTGCAAGCGGGTGCCGGAGCATCTAAGGACTTTTCTTTCTCACGCTCAGTGATTCGGCATCTCACCGTGAATACTGGTTCCAAGTTCACCTCAAAAGGGTTGCTCAGAGATAGGATTGAAGGTATTTCAAAAAACAAAGCAGCACCCAACCAGCTCCAAGTTATTCAAGATGACGACAAAATCGGTATAAAATTTCATAAATTTCTGCCTTTCATTTACTGTTTTTCCCCTTTCCAGCATCGCCTCTCATCGCAGTGGACAACGTTGCTTTCCTCGATATTCCGAAAATTCCAACAATGCAGTAGCTTTCCTAAACCTCCTTCAAGTTTATTTATAACTTTACTGTCTTTGTTAGAACCAATATCACTCCTTCTCGACAGCGTCCACAACAATCAGCTCAACAACAAGAAGAAACGATTCCTGCTCGTGGTTTCCATTCCGACATGGCGTCGTCAATCCTATCTTCCGCTAAAAATAATTCAATGATTGCGACTCGATCACCTAACCAGAGTTCCTTCGGTGGCACCAGTCCGATGTCCTCTAGCGAGCTTGTAGGAGGATTTTCAGAAGCCATTCAAGCCCAATCAGAAGATCCTTCGGAACTACCTGGAGTCCAAAATGCATCCAGAACCTTCTATAGAAGCTCGTTCCGTCTCAAAACCGCCGTTGACAAGATTCCAGAGACATTGCGCTTATATCGCTCAAATTCAAAGATATTAGACTTGAATGAAGAAACACCTCCAACAAATGCCAACAGCATTTACATCTCTCCAAGTTTAAGAGAGTTTATGCCTCATTTACTAAATCTGCAATTCCTTTTTGCTGATATAGATAAGAGACCTCATGAATGGAGAGATTTCGTCTACCAGTCACTCCTTTCGAGAATACCACCAACTGAGCATGCTCGCACCTTCCCTTTGATTCCAAATGCTCATGATTATGTCAATGATAGTTTTACCCCGATTGAATTGCTAACAATTGTGAAGTATTTGCGTCCTAGTTCTGTCGAAAACTTCGTGAAGTCCCTTGTTGGAGAAGTCCGAAATAAGAAGTACTTCATCCTGCCCCGTACAAATTTCGAAACGCATTCAAGTATCTATTGGCACCGTCGACCTACAGTTCTTTTCTTCGGATCCTCGGCCAAAAACCCAACACAATACATTGAAATACTTGCTCAGCGATATAACCGAGTCGTATACCGCATCTCGCTTGGTGATTCTAGTCAAAATCTTTTCGAAGACCTCAGTAGAGCAGCCAGCGCTGGCTATTGGATTGTCTTTGAAAACCTAAATCTACTGAGCAAATCAACTTTGACAAAGCTCATTAAGAAAATTGACGAAGAGTTAGAAGCTGAAACATCAAGCGAAAATTTAAAAATATGGATCACTTATTATACTGATGCAGCCAGCTATAGCAGCCTAAATTTGGAAAATTCCGATTCGAAGCAACTCCTTGATTCTTTTCTCAAGACGTGCTTGAAGCTGTACTATAATCGCCCCGATAGCATCAGATTCCATTTGCTGGATGCTTATAAGGACAAGTTTTCTGAATATTTCTTCCAACTTGAGGCAGAGCGCATGAACTCAGATTTTAAAACTCCTCCCAGACCTACAGTTCAGCAAAATCTGCAAAAATATCGTGCAAAGATGCAAACGAATCTAGACATTGTGGATTTACATGAGTTTTACGAAAGGAAACTTCCCAAGCCTGAGCCCCATTCAACGGATGGAAGGAAGGCAACTATGATAATAAGACCTCCATCTGATAATATTACGGACTTGCTGGCTTTCAAACTTAAATATCTGTTTTCTGTGCTCAAATGCAGGTTCAGACATGAGAGAATCTGGTCAGTCAAATCTCATAAGTATTGCGACACCTACATCACTGATAACGATATAAGTGACACTGTGGACGACTTGACGAAATTTTTATTCAGCTTTAAAGGAAACAAGCAGAAGTTCATCGAAAAATACCTAATCTACTATTTCAATTGCTCTTCTCTTCATTTCACGACTTTAAGTGCCCCTGTGATCGCCCACTTTATCAAAGGAATCCTGAGAAAAGCTGATGAAAATGATTTTATCAAGGTAACATTTGAATTCAAACTCAAATAATATCATATCATACCTATTACCCTATAGATCAAAGATTATAATTATTCAATGATCAAAGAACCCACTGGAGAGCAGATTATTGAAACTATCCAGACGTATCCTCTCGAAGATCCTGTTCAGCTGCTCGGATTCAACGTAAATCAGTCGCACGCCTACTCCTATGGCAAGTCCAAGGCTATTTTAAATCTATCACGGAAATGTGACGATGATATGCGAGAGAAAGAAAGTCTCATCTTCGATGGACTCGATATCGAAAATAAGATCCTTACACGAAGAGAAGAATCAAATATTGAACTCGCTTTAAAAAAATACTCTGAAAATATGAGTCAAAGGATCATCAAAGGCCATGAAAAATGCATCCGATTACTCGAATTCAGTAAGCTTTGATTCCTTTGGTTTCCCCCTCTGAACTTAAAAAATGAATAGTTCTCGCTTTGAAAAAAGGCCTTCCAGATATGTTTGATTTCAGGCAAGTTGCATTATTTAAGACACTCTTTGTCCCAGCCTCTATGGCTGACGAGATACCAGAATTCAAACCCACAAAAAGTATCCTTAGGCCTGGGATGCTACCTGGTCTGAGGGAGACTGGCAGAAGAAACTCATTTTCGCTTCCTCGCCCTCAAATGAACCCTGATGAGATTGGAACTCAATGGTTCCGTCCAGTAAAAGGACGGAGATCTTTATTGGCTACTTTGGATAATCCTGCTTCTAGCCGAACTCGTGAATCTATCGACAGTTTGTCAGCTGATGGGGACAATAAGAGTGATATCGAACCGTTCTCACCGAAAAAACACATCTCTCAACCTGTAAGCACTGAAGAAAGAAGCAAAAGACCTCGAGGAGGGACAATAGCTTTCAAGGTCATCACGGAAATTGCAAAATCGACCCCCAAGGAAGATACCAAGATATTATCTCATTCCACAACAGTCACAGATGTAATTTAACTGATTCTCATACCCGTTTTTCTGATTATGAAATACAACATTTTAGATTTACAAGAACTTAGTTTTGCATGAATTGAAGACATGCAATAATTTGATCAAGACAATGCGAGAAGATCTCGAGCATATTTCTGTATACCTGAAAGGAGATGAGCTCATATCGACTCATGGCTCAGTCCTTGAGACATTCAGCTCTCTTCAAAAGCAAAAGACGCCGAAAAAATGGACGAAGAAATCTTTCTACACGAACAAGAGCAACTCGCTTGAAGATTTCTTTAGATGCTTCCTTCACAAGTATGAGACTCTGAAAGAGATCGTTTACAGAATGAAATGTGAAGTACCTCCAGTTATTCCTCTTCAGAAACTCTTCGATCCAATTCACTTCCTCACTTCCATCCTGTGGCAGTATTCGGTGAAGAACTCAGTCTCTATATTCAACTTAGAAATAGAGCTTCATCCATACAAAATCCCACCCACTCGAACAAATAAAGGAAATGATATCTACGTGACTGGATTCTATGTGAAAGGAGGCAGAATTTCCTCACGAACCTTCCTTGATGAAGAGTATAGTCGAGAGTATTATAACAAATTACCTGGTTTCCGTATCAAAATCGTGCATCGAGAAAGAACTCACATGCTAATGGTAATTCATTCCTTTTATTCTATCACTAACACTTATTTGTATCCAGGACGATGAACCTTGCATCGCTATTTATATTCACTCAGATAAAAAGAAAGAGAAATACACAGAAAAAGTGGACTTTTTGACTGGACATTATGAATACATGAGATCATTGGTGAATAACGAAGCTGAAGATTCAAAGATGATTGCAAATCGCAGCCTAACAGAGACTGGAAAGCCAATATATTCTGTGAAACTTCCTCTCATGAATCCTTGTGCCTTTTCCAGCTCTGAATATTTTAAGCCTTCCTTTTACTTCTTCTTGCGGTCGTTGAAACCGCAAGAATACTGGCAAACCAAAGGAACATTTATTTCTATGCAGATATAAGTTCGCTAAATTTATTTGATTCCGTTGAAAACGAGTTTCAAACGTGAATATATATTCATACATTACATATCTTTGGATGAGCAAGAATAAATTTCACGATAATCAACCTGACTCCTTCGAATATGAAGCAATGATTAAGCATCCAATGTAATGATCAATGTTAAATATTAGACGCCCAAAGACTAGAAATAATGATTTTAGGCAGTCAATTTAATGAGATTTCGGTCAAGCAAACTTGTGTATTTTCTTCCTCTTAATCATATCGATACAAAGCTAGATCGACTTCACGATCATGAATGATTACCACAAGAAAGTAAATTCATTCACAACAAGAAGAAAAGTAATGCAAATAATCATATTCACT